>JAABUX010000017.1_pt1 | contig 273748 bp, 226 predicted proteins | sample 5561851 | NCBI WGS metagenome assembly JAABUX01 (sample SAMN10711883, study PRJNA513361) | rock metagenome | isolation source: Antarctica rocks | place: Antarctica: Victoria Land, Richard Nunatak red sandstone | collected 2016-01-03 | reverse complement strand
CCCTCAATTACACGGCCTCCGACGACCAGACGCTTACCGGTTCCGGCAACCTCGTCCCCGACGGCAGCAACCAAGGGACCATCGAAATCGACAGCTCGGCCACCGGCGACATGACCCTCACCGACGCCGGCAACGGCTTCCTTGGCGTCTCCCTCGACGATGGCGACAACGTCAAGAGCACCTACAGCGGCGGCAAGCCTTCCACGCCGCCCAGCCCGCCGACGACGGGTCCCATCGATCCCAACGGCCCGACGACGAAACTCGCGGTGCCGGACGGCAAGCATGTCGTCAACGTGATCGACAAGGGGGATCGCGGCTGGTTCTCTTGGTCCCAAGCGCAGCGGGATCAATACGCCCAGGAGCACGGCATCGACCCGAATAAGACGCCGAGCGGCAACGTGGCCAACGGCTCGGATTTCCTCGCGGGGATCGCCCCGCCGAACGGGTCCTTCGTCTACGGCTACGGCGTCGATCAGATGAAGGCCGCAGTGCAACAGTTCGGCCCGATCGACGTGCTTGTTCTCACCGATCACGGGGGTCCGGGTGTCCAGAAGATCGGGAACGACGCTCTGACCCCGAACGGTAACACGGATTTCCTCGACAAGCTGGTCGGGTTCATCAAGAAGCCGGGCGGCACCCTAGTCGTTACCGGCTGCTCCGTTTTCGGGTCCCCGGATGCGATCAAATACTGGCAAGCGTATGCCACCGCGAACGACATTACGATTATGGGCAGTGCCAGCGTGGCCTCTTACACCCCTGGTGATGTGCAGGGAGTTTGGATCACTCTGGTTCCCGGCGGTACGCCCCCGACCGTCAACTTCCCGCCGGCCCCTTGATCCCGACAAGCCATGATGATCCTCCGCAGGGTCGACCGCGACCCTGAGGGAGGGCCACGGTTCCAGTGGAAACCCTCTCTTACTCACTCAGATTGTACAGGTGGAATAATGAGATTCTCCGGGTGTTTCATCGCCCTGTTGAGTTTGTTCCTCTCGGTCGGGGGCTTGGGGGTCGCGGGAGTGCCCGCCGTCGGCAAAGGCGGCGACCAGCCGTCCCCCGACGACCTGCCGCCCGAGTTGCCCGAGAGCGCCCCGGCCATCCGCTGCCCGACCGTACCCAAAGGAGACGAGGGGAGCATCACGAGCGTAGCGTTCTCACCCGACAACCGGGCCGTGATCGCGGGCAATGTCCGCGGCAAGATCCGGTGGTTCGACCCGGCGACCGGCCGGCCGCCGGCAAGCCGCCAATCTTTCCCACGGTGGTACGGGGGAGCGTGTCGCTCGCTGGCGCTCTCTCCCAATGGCCGGTCGCTTCTCGTCAGTACCGCCCAGAACGAGTTGTCCCTGGTTGATGTCGACTCCGGAAGCCCCCGGTTGAAATTGGAGGAGATCCCACCCTCAAAAAGAATTTTTTTTGACGCGACGGCCTTCTCGCCCGATGGCCAAGTGGTGGCGGCCAGCTTGGGCAACGACGGGATCGCGCTTTGGGACTTCGCCACTGGTCGCCTCCGAGTGATCTTACCCCCCTACATCGTCCCTGAGCAACGAATCGCCAACCCGTTCCCGCAGACCAAGCTGGCCTATCCGGCGCACGTCAACTCGCTAGCTTTCACGCCGGACGGCAAGTCGCTGCTTTCGGCCTGCGGCCTTGTGCAAACTTGGGACGTGGCCATTGGCCGAGAACTCGGCCGGCTTGATAACCCGTTCCAGGCCAGTGGCTGCGGCCTGGCCCTATCGCCCGACGGTCGGACGCTGGCCGTTCGCCAGACGTTCTGGGACGACCTCCGACCGGGAAGGGCGGGCCGGATTGACCTGTGGGACCGCTCGTCCGGCAAGAAGCTCACGCGGCTGCCGACCCAAGGCCATGTTGCCGACCTGATTTTCATGCCCGACGGCAAGGGCTTGGTGTCGCTCGAAGACGACCGGATCGTCCGGCTCTGGGACGTGGCCACGGCCAAGCAACGAGCCGCGGTGCGGTTCGACCACCACAACCACCTCGCCCGACTTGCCGTGTCGCCCGACGGCAAGCGGATCGCCGTGGGTGGTCACGAAAGCGATCCCATCTTCGGGATAATCCAGTTGCTCGACACCGATGGGACCACCCTTCAACCTTGGAAACCCGAGCCTTGAGTTTTTGGCCTCGCGGCAAAAACCCCGCGTCAATCCACCAGAGCCACAACCAGCCGTCGACCGAGGGTCAAGTCTACGAGTTTGAGCATCCATAGGGACTCAACCCATCGATTGGGAGGTCTCCGGGATCGATCGGTCGAAATATGCCCCGTTCGTGCTTGAATCGGGTAGGTTCGCGTTGTGAGCTTGGATTGGTCGCCGGCTCGTCGAGTCTTCATCGCCGATAGCTTGGGATGAAGGGTGATTCATGGAGAGCCTCCTTGAAAATCTTCTCGATTCTCCGAGTCGAGCCGGATATCATCGAAAATCTCATCCTAATCGCCCACGTTTGCTTTCGATCTTCGAGGTGCTCCCCATGCCTTCGATTCGACATCGCTCGGCCTTCAAGGCTGGGCTTTACTCGCTGGGGCTGTTTTTCGCGGCCATCGTACCTGCCGCGTCAGGCCAGAACCCCACCCCTCCGAACGATCCCGCGAAACCAACAACCGTGAAGAAGGCGGTCGTTTCGCCGGTCCTGGCCGGCGACAAGCTCCGAGGTCCCAAGGGCTTCAAGGTCGACTTGCTCTATACCGTCCCGCGCGACTCGCAAGGGTCGTGGGTCAACCTCGCCGTCGACCCCAAGGGGCGTTTGATCGCCTCGGACCAGTACGGCAAGCTCTATCGGGTGACACCGCCGCCGATCGACTCGAAGCCGGGAGAGGCCCCCAAGGTCGAGCCGATCGCCGTCGAGATCGGCGAGGCGCAAGGATTGCTCTGGGCGTTCGACAGCCTCTACGTCGTGGTCAACTCGGGCGGCAAGTTCAAGAGCGGGCTGTACCGCGTCAAAGATACCAACGGCGACGATGCCCTCGACACGGTGGAACTCCTCCGGCTCCTCGAAGGGGCGAGCGAGCACGGCCCTCATGCCGTGGTCCTGGCCCCCGACGGCAAGTCGCTCTATGTCGTCGCGGGGAACGCCACCAAGCTCCCGAGTTTATCGGGGTCGCTGGTCCCCCGAGTCTGGGGTGAAGACAACCTGCTGCCTCGGCTCCCCGACGGCAACGGTTTCATGGCGAACGAGAAGGCCCCGGGGGGCTCCATCTGCCGGGTCGACCCCGACGGCAAGGATTGGGTCCTGGAGTCGATGGGGTATCGCAACGCCTTCGACCTCGCGTTCAACCGGGAAGGGGACCTGTTCACCTTCGACTCCGACATGGAGTGGGACATGAACACCCCCTGGTACCGCCCGACCCGCGTCTGCCAGGCGGCTTCGGGGGCCGACTTCGGTTATCGGAACGGCGCCGGGAAGTGGCCGACCTATTACATCGACAGCCTGCCGCCGGTCGTCAACATCGGCCCGGGTTCGCCGACCGGCGTGACTTTCGGCTACGGCGCGAAGTTCCCGGCCAAGTATCAGGACGCCTTGTACCTCTGCGACTGGAGCTACGGCAAGCTCTACGCCGCCCACCTCAAGCCCGAAGGTTCGAGCTATGGTGCCCAGGTTGAGGAGTTCATCACCGGGGCGCCCCTGCCCCTGACCGACCTAGTCGTCAACCCGCTCGACGGGGCGCTTTACTTCGCGGTCGGCGGTCGGAAGGTCACTTCGGGCCTCTACCGGGTCACCTACCGGGGGGACGAGCCGACCACCCCGAGCGCGACCCCGATCGCCGGGGCCGACCTCCGAGGCTTGCGGAAATCCCTCGAAGCGTTCCACGGCCATGCCGACCCGGCCGCGGTTGCCGCCGCCTGGCCGAACCTGGGCCACCCCGACCGATTCATCCGAGCCGCCGCTCGCGTGGCCGTCGAGTTCCAGGACCCGAGCACCTGGCGCGACCGGGCCTTGAGCGAAGCCAACCCCCAGGTCGCACTCGAAGCGTTGCTCGCCCTGGCCCAGGTTTCGGCCACCGACCCCGCCCACCGGGCGCAGGACGCTCCCGCGCCCGATATGGCCACGGCCAACCACATCCTCGCCGCGCTCGATAAGCTCGACTGGGCCAAGCTCGACCCGATGCGAAAGCTCGACGTCGTCCGGGTCACTCAGATTGTCTTGAACCGATTCGGCCGCCCCGACGCCGACCATCTGGCGAGCCTGATCGCCAAATACGACGCCTTGTTCCCGTCGACGAGCCGCGACCTCAACGTCGAGATCGCCAACGTCCTGGTCTTCCTCGAAGCCCCTTCGGCGGCTAACAAGATTGTCGCCTTGCTCGAGTCGGCCCCGACGCAGGAAGAGCAGATGGAGTACGGCAGGGCGCTCCGGGTCTTGAAGACGGGCTGGACCTCCGACCTCCGCCAGAAGTATTTTTCGTGGTTCGCCCGAGCCGAGCGGTTCAAAGGCGGGCCGAGCCTGGGCGGGTTCATGAAAGCCATCAAGAAAGACGCCCTGGCGAACCTGTCCGACGCCGAGAAGGACGAACTCAAGCCGATCCTCGAAGCGAGCCCGAATCCGAACGGCAACGCCGCCGCCTCGACCGCCGCGAACATCCCGCCTCGGGCGTTCGTCAAAGCCTGGACCCTGGACGAGTTGGTCCCGATCGTCGACGAGCGAATCCAGTCGAAGCGCGACTTCAACCGAGGCCGCTCGCTCTTCGCCGGGGCGTCGTGCTACGCCTGCCACCGCTACAACGAAGAGGGAGGCGCCGTCGGGCCGGACCTCACCGGCGCCGCGGGACGGTTCGGCGTCCGCGACCTCCTCGAATCGATCATCCTCCCGAGCAAGGTCATCAGCGACCAGTACGGCGCGGTGACCATCGCCACGACCGACGGCAAGGTCATCATCGGTCGGATCATGAACTTGAACGGCGACACCATCACCATCAACACCAACATGCTCGACCCGAGCGCCCAGGTGAACGTCAACGTCGGCAAGATCGAGGAAAATCGCGCCTCGACGATCTCGATGATGCCCGAAGGCTTGCTCTCCACCTTGAACGAAGACGAGATCAGCGACCTGGTCGCCTACCTCCTCTCGCGAGGCGATCGGTCGAGCAAGATGTTCCAGTGATCGACGATCGAAATCTTGAACGTCGGGATCGTCGAGGAGATCACCTCGACGATCCCGATTTTTTTCCGAATTGCTGATGGAGCGACCGCCCGACCCCTCATCCCACGGGTTGCAAGGCCAGGTCCGGCTCGGGAACCGCTTGGAGCCATGCCCGGCGCGTCAACCCGTACGACCGAAGCCGCAAGGAGTGGTCGAAAATCGGCGAGGAGATCAGGAATTCGTCCGCTCCCGTCGCTTCGAGCAGGGATTGTAAGCCCTCGACGACGGTGGCGGGCGATCCCACCACCGAGCACCTGAGCATCCGCTCGACGGTCGAGCGTTCCGGCGGCGACCAGAGGCCGCTCATCGACTCGACCGGAGGCTTCATCGGCCCTCTATTGCCTTGGACCATCCCGAGGAACGCCTGCAAGAGCGTGGTGAATAAGAAACGGGCCTCACCGTCGGTCTCGGCGGCGACGACGTTGACGCTCACCATCGCGTAAGGCTTCGCGAGCGCTTCGGAGGGTCGGAACTGGCTGCGGTATCGGCCCAAAGCCTCGAAGAGGTAGTCGGGGGCGAAGTGCGAGGCGAATCCGAACGGGAGTCCCTTCGCCGCCGCCAGGCGCGCGCCGAAGTCGCTCGAACCGAGGAGCCAGATCGGGATGTTCGACCCTTCGCCGGGGATCGCCCGGACCATCTGGCCGGGTCGGCTCGGCGCGAGATACCCCTGCAACTCTTCGAGGTCGTCCGGGAACGTATCGCCGCTCGACCCGAGGTTCCTCCGCAGGGCCTGCGCCGTGGCGAAGTCTCCCCCGGGCGCCCTGCCCAGTCCGAGATCAATCCGACCCGGATGGAGCGCCTCGAGCGTCCCGAATTGCTCGGCGACCATCAGGGGGGCATGGTTGGGGAGCATGATCCCGCCGGACCCGACCCGGATCGACTTCGTCACCCCGGCGACGCTCGCCAGCAAGACCGAAGTCGCGGCGCTGGCGACACCCGCGATGTTGTGATGCTCGGCCAGCCAGAACCGGTGATATCCCCACGCCTCGACATGACGGGCCAGGTCCAGCGTGTTCCGCAACGCCTGGGCCACCGAACTCCCTTCGACGATCGGTGATAGATCCAACACCGACAACGGGATTTGATCGATTCGGTCCACGAACAACTCCTCCCCAGAGATCGTGCTGGTCTCGAACTCTCAGGCTCATTCTAGGGGCGTCGAGGTCGGACAGACAAATCTTCGAGAAGCATTCGGAAAAATAATCCACCCATGCATGATCGCACGGATGGACTTGTCGATGGAGTTCATTTAAGATTGGTTCGCGTTAAGATGGAGATAGCGGGCCATCGGGCGGACTTGGCGGAGGATCAAGCTGATGAAGAGCGCGAGGAGCGGGCGCGGGATTCGGTTTTGGGGGGGGCAGTCGGTTCGGTCCGATGGCGTTTACGACCGGTTCGTGGCCGAATATTTGACTCGATGCTCGCTGGAGCCGGGGGCCGAGTTCGCCGGCGCCGTGGCCAAGCGATTCCGCGACGGTTCGGTTCGGGCCTGTTCGCTGGCGATCGGCTCTTGGGTCGAGCGTCGGTTGAACGACGAGGGGTGGACCCAGCAGGACCTCGCGGACCGAGTCGGGGTCGATCGGTCGGCGGTCGCCCGATGGACGGCGGGGGGGACGTTGTCGTTGGCCCACCTGGTCCAAGTCTTGATCGCCTTCGGCGCCGAGGTTGCCGACCTCCCCTGGCCGGCTCGTCGAGAGCTGGCGGTCGAAGCGTTCGTGGCGGCCTTGGATTACGTCCGGGCCAAGATCGAACCCGAGCGACCGGGTCGGGGGATCGACCGCGACGAATTCTGGTGCCTCTATCACCTGTTGTCCGAGCCGCACTGGGAGCGGGCCATCCGGCTCGGGGACCAGGAGGCCCTCCGGCTCGAAGCGGCCCGGGTGATCAACAAAGCGGGTTCGAGCCTGGGTTATCCGCCGAGTCGGGTGTCGGGAGTCGACGGCTTGCAGCGATTGGTCGAAGATTGGGCGGCAGCCTGGGTGGTTGCGCTTCGCCTCCTTCCCGACGACTGGGCGATCCGCTGATGAAACCGATCACGGACCTCGAAGCTTTGATCCGACGACTCGCCGGGCGCGATGACGCCGGGGGAAACATCGACGCGGCGCGAAACGACCGGGTTCAAGGTCAACTCGACGACCCTCTGAGCGACGCGAGCCAATTTTTCGATGAAATCCGCCGAAAAACCCGGTCACTCTTCGACGAACCGACGACCTTGAGGCCGATCTCGGACCACCCCCAGGCACTCGGGATGGAGTTACTCTTCGGATCGAAAGCAAGTTCAAGCTCTTTTCAGCGGAGGGCGATGCGTCCTGGTTGGATCATCCTCGCGTTTGCCTTGCTCGCGGCCATCGCTGGGGTTGGGGCAATGGCCTGGAGGATCGCCGACCGATCGTCAACGTCCCGGATGACCGAGCAAACCGAGCGGATTCTCCAAGAATTGCGGAGCCAACGGGTCGCCCAGGCCGAGCCGGTAATGCCCCGCCCGATCGATCCCGTTCCCAATCCGGCGGACAACTTGATCGCGTTGCGTCGGCTCGAGGTGGAACTCACGTCGCTCAACGCCAAACTTGACGCCTTGAGCCGGTCGACCACCTTGAGGGTTGTGAAGGCGAATCCGCCCGGAGCCGACATCGGGGAGGCCCCAGCGATCCTGGCGAGACCCCAGGTGGCCATCCCCGACCCCAACTCGATCGCCATCGGCGCCGATCTGGCGGCGATTCGCCGCGAGCTGGTCAACAGCGAGGCGGCGACGACCCGGCAGATTCAAGAGATGCGAACCGTGCTCCAAGAGGTCAACACGGTGGTCCGCCGAGTCCTCAGCCGTCCCCAACCTTCGACGAACACCCCGGTCGCCTTGCCGATCCTGGCCATCGCGGTCCAGGCGCTGACCAACAATTTGCAACACCCCTCGGCGCAAGTTCGAGGGGAAGCGATCGAGCAATTGGTCCGGCTCGGGACCGCCGCCAGATCGGCCGTGCCCGCGCTCCAGCAACTCCTCGGTCGGGAGACCGACCCCAACATTCGCTCGGCGATCGAGACGGCTTTGTCCGTTTTGTCGTCCAATTAAACCAGAGGACCTGACAGGGCGAAATCTCGAAGGAGGTCGACGATCCGTGGGTTTTGAATTGATTCGACGGGTGCTCGGCTTCGTCGATTTCACCTGCTCGACGTTGTTGGCGATCCCTCGGGCCTTGATCACGCGGCCTCGGGAGATTTTAAGACAATTCGACCGGGTGGCCTGGGGTGGCTTGCCGATCGCCGGAGTCGCGGGGCTGAGCATCGGCCTCGTGACCTGGATTCAACTTCGACGGTTGCTGGTGAGCTACGGCGCCGAGGGGCGATTGCCGAGCGTGATGGCGGCGGCCATCTTGATCGAGACTGGTCCCATCTTGGCAAGCTTGCTCGTCGCGGGTCGGATGGGGGCCGGCTTGGGCGCCGAACTTGGTTCCATGACGGCCTCCGAAGAGATCGACGCGAGAGAGGTCCTCGGCGCGGCGACGATCGGCTCGTTGATCGCCCCCCGGGCGATCGCCTGCATCCTGGCGGTCCCGCTTTTGACGGTGGCCCTCGACGCATCGGCCCTGTTGGGCGGCCTGATCGGCGAGCTGGTCGGCGGGACCTCACCCTTGGGGATGTTCCAAGCCCACTACTTCGATTTCCTCCGGTTGAACGACGTCGGACCGGCAACCTTGAAGACGGCGGTCTTCGGCTTGATCGTCGCGCTGGTGAGTTGCGACGCGGGTTGCCACGCCGGTCGGTCCACCGAGGAGATCGGTCAAGCCGCGACCCGAGGCGTGGTCCGTTCGATGGTCGCCGTGTTCCTGGTCAACGTCATCTTGGTCCTCTTGATCCGCGCGATCCGGCTTTGAGCACGCGAATCCGCTCGATCGGAAAATCAACCGGAGGGGAGCGGTTCGACCCCGAGGTCTCGGATCGTGACCAGGGATTTGAACGCAATCCCCCGGTCGCCGAACGCCTGGCCCGCCCCTTCGAGCCTGTCGAGCAGCGTGATCACGCAGACAACCCGACAGCCAACGGCTTCGATCGCCGAGACGGCTTGAAGCGCCGAACCGCCGGTGGTCGTGACATCTTCGAGGATGACGACGTTCATCCCCGGTTCAACCGGGCCTTCGACGAGTTGGCCGGTTCCATAAGTTTTCGCTTCCTTGCGGACCAAAAAACCCAAGAGATCGGGTCGACCACCTCGACCCGCCGCGGCCAGCGTGGCCCCCACGATCGGGTCGGCCCCCATCGTCAAGCCACCGACGGCATCGACTTTTCCCAACCGGCCCAGTTCGGCGAGGATCGCCTCGCCGATGAGGTAGGCCCCGTCGGCGGACAGGGTCAGCTTGCGACCATCGACATAGAAATGAGATTTCCTGCCGCTCGCCAGGACAAAGTCCCCGGTTCGGAGCGACCGTCCTTTGAGCGACATGACCAACGCATTCTTGATTTCCAGATCGCTTGCCATGTGCCAATCTCGGATTGAACGAGGAAAAAGGAAGGGATTTACCGATGAAAGGAACTTCAATTGAATCCACTTGCCTTCATTCGCCGATCTAATTCATTCTTCTGGTTCTGGATGTGTGTGTCCAACTCCTTCAGGGCCTTCACCGTCTTGGGGGGATTGGTGGTCGGATCAACGTCGGTCAATTTCAAGGCTTCTTCGAATTGATTTCGAGCCAATTGGAACTCCGCGATCGCTTGGCTTTTTTGTCCGATTAAAACATGAATATAACCCCAATCGGATTGGGCCATCCCTCGATAGGTCGCCAGTCTGCATGCCCTTTGCCGCGATAATCCTGGCGTTTTCTCTTTCTTCCACTCGACTTCCATCAATCGGATCTCCGAATCGATCTGATCGAGCATGTCGCTCGCCTTGATCCGGCTTGGGTCCTCGGAGACATTCAACAAAATTTGATCCACTTGTTTGAGCAGGAATGGGACCATGAACGATCTGACCTGGTTGGCGTAAGAATGCATCCCTTTCCGCGTCGCAACCTCGATCGCCTGTCGGTAATGCTGTGTCGCGTTGAGGATTTCGTTGTTATTCTTCTCAACGTCCGCCATCAGGGCCAACGCTCCCGGATGATCGGGTTGGCGTTGGAGAGCTTCTTGGAGGGGTTGACGAGCCTCGTCGAACAGATTTTCGGAACAATAGTAATCGCCAAGCACGACCCTCAACTCGACCGACGTCGGGTCTTCCTTCAGTCGTTGGAGGATCGCTTCGCTGCCGTCAATCTTCTTGCAAACCTCGGTGTGGATCAGTTCGGAAGCCGCTTGAGGATGATCAGCCAGTTTTTCTCGCGTCAAAGCGAGATAAAGGACGGGCCAGGCGGATTGCGGATGATCCTCGCGGAATTTTTCGAAGATCCGGAGTGCCTCGACGAATTTCTCGGGTCGGTTCGAATCGAGAAATCCCACACCTTTCTGGAACAACGGGTCGTTCAAGGCATCGAATCGGGCTGTCGAGGTGGGGTTGCGGACCTCGATTTCTTTTTGAGACTCGCGAGGATCGAGAGGGTTGACTTCGGTCGTCCGGACCCCGCGAGGTGATCCAGGACCGGGATGTCTGGTGCCGACGGTCAAGCCGAAGATCACCAGGAGGAGAGCGAATCCGGCGACGATTTTGCGTCGACGGTAGGTCCAATTGACAAACAGTTCAATCCAAGAGAAATTACCGGCGATAAGCAGCGGCCGACGTCCGAGGAAGCGTCGCAAATCTTCGGCGAGGGTCTTCGCGCCCGGGTAACGATCGACCGGCTTGAACGCCAGGCACTTGAGGACGATCGCTTCGAGAGAGGGCGGGATGTCCGGCCTGACCTCGCGGATCGAAGCGGCCATCTCATGGCGACGATCGTGGAGATCCTGGATCGCTCGCGAGAGCGGAAGACCGGGATTGGGCAGGTCGGGTTTCAGGCCCGTGACCATCTCTCGGAGCACGAGGCCAAAAGCATAGATATCCGCCGATGGTCCGACCGCATCCCAGACGGATGGGTCGAGAAAAGCCCGCAATTGTTCGGGGGCCATGTAAGGCAGCGTACCGCCCAGGAGTGCGACTTGCGCATGCTCCGGCGCGTTCGGAGAATGGGCGAGATTGAAGTCGAAGAGCAGTGGGCCTTGGCGGTGGGCCAACAAGATGTTGGCCGGCTTGATGTCGCGGTGGTAGATGTTCCGGTCATGGAGGTAGGTCAAGGCGTTGGCGATCGCCAAGCCAATCCAGGCCACGGCCTCGGTGTAGGTCCCTTGGGCCGGGAAATCCCTCCACCCTTCGGCGGTCGTCTCGGGATCAAGCTTCTCCACTTCCAGCAGCTTCCGGACGGGCTCCGCTCTTTTTGGGAGGCCCTCCAGGGCGAAATTCCTGAGCATCGTTTCGAGGGTCATACCGGGCCGATAGGGCATGCAGATCCCCCTCAAACCCGAACCCGGCGACTCCGCGACGGTCAGGATCGGCACGATGTTCCGGTGTTCCAGGCTCGCGAGGATCGACGGCTCCAGCCCGATCGAGGGGGACACTTTGAGGACGACTTGACGCCCACCAAGGTCGTCGGTCGCCAGATAAACCTGGGCGGCCCCCCCCTTGCCGAGGATCGAGCGTAGCTCATAAGTCGCGAACCGCTCCCCCACGTCGGGGTAACGCACCTTCGGTCTTTCGGCCCCGACAACCTGGCTGAAGTGACGGTGATAGCCGAGTTGAGAGACCAAGGAGTCGCGCCAAGGTTCATAGCGATCGCAAAAATCGCTGACGCTCGGCCGCTCGTCATTTTCTTCGAGCAAGCAGAACTCTTCGTAGACCAAGCTCAGGGCCCGGCTGTCATCGGCGGCCAGATCGGGAAAGAGCGTGAAGTAGTCCGCGGCCGCGGGTCGCTCTCCCAGCCGAAAACGCCGCTGAAGGTCGACCTTGACCAAGGCTGTCAGCACGAAGGGGGATTGGTCTTCCTTCAGGCTGTTCCAATAACCGAGGAGCGAAAAACCGGGTTGGCCCCAATTTTCCGCGAAGATCGCGACGATCTGGTCGATCGACATGGAGTTCGCCGTTCGAATGCTCGAGACGAAAGGCCGCAAGGAACCTTCCCCCGGGTTAAAGGCGGCAGGTTCCCCGTAACCGTTCGAGGAAACGCTCGACCTTGCGAAGATGCCAGCCGGTCACCTTGGACACCTCGTTGTTGGTGAACCCGCGCATCTTCAACTCGATGATCGATCGTTCTTCCCCGGATTGATCCCTCAAGAGATTCTCTTCGCGCTCGGTGGCAACGGCAACCTGACTCGCGGTCGGCCCGCTGTCGGGCACCTCGAACTGGCCCAGGTCGTCTCCGGGAAATGCGGCTTGGGTCCGAGTGACATCACGCTTCATGGCGTGCCCATGTCTGTAGCCGTCGACCACTTTTCGCTCGGCGGCCCGGATCAGGTAAGCCCGAAGGCCGTTGATCGAAGTGAAGTCGAATTGATCAAACTTCGCCGCCAGACTCTTCATCACCTCGTTGGCGATGTCCGTCGAGTCGTACAAACTGCGAAGCGGGCGGCTGATCCTGCGGCGAATGACTCGAACGACCTTCGGATAGCAGTCGTCGAAGAGGATTTGCCAGGCTTGCTGGTCCCCTTGACGAGCCCGGTCGATGAGATTGTCGGGTGATATGACGGATGGCGAGGAACTCGTCACGAAACGCCTCCCGAAATCCATGAAGGAGGGGGAACGCGCCGCGATCCTCGAGACCGAGGAAAAAATCAAACGAATGAACGCGCTGATGCCCACCGCTCCCGCGCTCTATTATATCGCGGGAACGTCAGACTGACAGCGCGGAAATCGTCCTTGCGGAATAAAGTCGAAGTCGTTCAGGACGAATGACTTAAACAGCAATTCGGCTGGGCCGGTGGCGGAATCTTCGAGTTTTTTGAACTTGAGGATCGATTGAACTTGGCAAAATTCTTATTTATTTCCTGATTCGATGGGTGTGCCTCAAATTAGGAGCAATTGAGCAAAAATTATTAAGTTTTATGAACCGACATTGATTTGGAGTTTCAGGCTTCGCCCATCGAACAAGACAGTCGACATGGGGCGGCTTTCGTGGGTAGCTTTTCCGCTCACGGTCGGTCTTCGATTCAAGGGCACCAGTAAGGCGGCGCGGGCGACGGCGGGTTCATGGGATCAGCAGGGACCCAGTAGGGGGGGTGGCCGCTGTAATTGGTGGGGGTATCAGGCTCGTCGCTCAGCACAGGTGAAACGGGCGGGTTCATGATCTGGGCGACGACGGGGACCGGGGCGAGCTGGGTCGGGGTGATCCGGTAGTCCAACACGTCCAGCATCGGGCGAAAAGAACGGTTTCTCATGGGCTTGGCCTCGGTTTGGGGAAATCGCGTTCATCGAACGTGGAAGGTTTGGCCGATTCACGACGGGGCGTTTGATGCGATGGGGCCGGTTGATCGAGGGACGGCTCAGTTCCAGGCGAACGAGAGATTTGGCTGGCCGACTCCTGGCATCGTCATCAGCTCCCGGGTCGAATCAGGTTGGAACAAGCTCGGCACCAGGTTTTCGCAAGCGAATCGGTACAAAGGGCAGGCGAGGTGTTGAGCTTGCGCGGCGGGCCTGATAACTTCGACGAGGTCTTGTCGCTTCTGACGATGGCACAAGACGAACTTCGTAATTGGCGAAACCCGCGACTTCGAGTTCGCCAGGACCTCGTCGAGCGACCCTCCCGCTTCGAGGAACCGTTTGGACCGTTTCATCTCGTCGGCAAGCTCCGCCTTGAGCTGCTGGATGATCTTGCGAACGGCGGATCGGTAGATTTTCACGGCCCCTTCCTGGGTCAACTCTCGCCAGGGGTCACGCCGGAAGGATTGGTAATTTTGAACCGCGACAAACAACTCAGGATCAATTGGCAGCGACACATCGCCGTGCGAGACGTCGGCGAGGCGAACCGCGGCGGCGGTCCAAACACCGGGGGTAAGTCCCGTTGCCGTCCAGGTCGGGTGCCTCCTTCGGTACGCTCGTTCGATGCGCTCCGCGACCTGATCGAGATTGTTTTGGGTGGGAATCACGGTTCCTTCGATCGATGGAAAAAGGCTTGTTAGGGCAAAGACTTTGAGACGAGCTTGATCGTCCTCATTGGCCCGCTGGACTATTGACCGGAATCGAAATTGAACCGCGACATGGTTTTTGGAAAGTTCTCGAGAAAAGTTGGCCCTCGGGTAATCCCGAAATTTGGGTTTTTGCTAAACCGTTAGACTGTATGGTTTTAAATCTTCGGAGTCGGTTGACTCCAAGGCGATGATCTTTTGGAAAAGACCACTACCTTGAAACTGGTGTTGGATCGATCGGTGTCTCCGCTTGGCCGATGAAGCCGAACTTCATTGAGGGTGGAAGACCGCTGAAACTCAAATCGACTCGGACTTCGAGGGGCCGGGACTGATGACGACCCGGATGACTACACTCATCCTCGAGGACGATACGCCGAAGACCTTTGTCGAGAAGGTCTTTCGAGTTTTTCAATCGGTCGGCCAATCGGAGAGATCGGGCACCATGATTGTCCCAACGGCTCGGGTTTCCGAAGAACCATCATGCGGGTTTACGTATCGACAGTTGATCGGCGCGGCCGGCGACCTGGCCGATCGCTTCGCGGAGGCCGCCGACGCGATCGACCACGAGGGAGCCTTCCCTCGCGACGAGTTCGCTCAACTCCATCACTCGGGGTTGTTGACCGCTTCGCTGGCCGAACACCTCGGTGGAGTCTCTTTGGGGCTTCTTGGGATCAGGAAGCGTCCGCCCCGCCCGGGGGCGACGTTCGCCTTGCTCCGCGTCCTCGAGGAGGTCGGTCGGGGCAACCTCGCGGTCGGCCGTTTGTTCGAGGGTCATGTCAACGCCCTCTTGCTAATCCAGCGGTTTGCCCGTCCCGAGCAACAGGAGGACTGGGCCGCCGACGCTCGCTCCGGGCGGATCTTTGGGGTCTGGAATACGCAGGGGGCCGACGGCGTCCGCTTCGGCGAGGCCGCCCCGGACGGTCGCGTCGAGGTCTTGGGTTCGAAGACCTTCGCTTCGGGCGCCGGATATGTCGCTCGGCCGATCGTCACGGGTGCCCGCCCGGATGGGCTCTGGCAGATGGCGGTGGTCCCGATCGACGAGTTGGACGTCGAGATCGACGAGACTTGGTGGCGGCCCCTCGGGATGAGGGCCTCGGCGAGCCATCGGGTTGACTTCGGGGGCGTTCGGATCGTTGCGAAGGAGTGCCTGCTGGGAGGACCCGGCGAGTATTTCCAGGAACCTTGGTTCTCCGGGGGAGCGATTCGATTCGCCGCCGTCCAGCTCGGAGGCGCCCGAGCCTTGCTCGACGCCACCGTCGTGTCGCTCCGAGAATTCGGTCGGACCGAAGACCCTTATCAGAGGACCCGGGTCGGCCAGATGGCCATCGCGGTCGAGTCGGGTCGGCAATGGCTCCGGGCCGCCGCCGAGGTCGCCGACCGGGTGGTCGATGCTTCCGACCGCGCCTCGGTCGCCGCCGCGATCACTCATTCCCAGATGACCCGGACCGCGATCGAGTCGATCTGCCAGGATGTGCTTCGGCTCGCCGAGCAGTCGGTCGGGTCCCGAGGGTTGCTCCGCCCCCACCCGATCGAGCGAGTGGGCCGCGACCTCACCCTCTACCTCCGGCAACCCGGCCCCGACTCCGCACTCGCCCAGGTTGGCCAGACCTGGCTCGAAGGAAACCCCACCCCCGCGGCCATGAACGTCGACGGCTTGGATCTCCTCCCATGAAATCAAGCCAAGCCAAGATCGAATCCGGTTCAACCCCTTCGGGTTCGCTGCGATCGACCTACTTCGACTCGCTCTACGAACGGTCCGTCGACGGAGACCCCTGGCGATTCGCCCAAAGCCCTTACGAGGCGGCCAAGTATGCGGCGACGCTCGCCCGGCTACCCCGGTCGCGCTACATCTCGGCGCTCGAAGTCGGTTGCTCGATCGGTGTTTTCACGAAGCGGCTCGCCGATCGCGTCGACCACCTCCTCGCCGTCGACGTCGCCCGGAGCGCACTCGCCCGGGCCGAAAAACGCTGCCAAAATCGCGATCATGTCCGATTTAGCCTTTGTAATCTCCTCGATGATGTGCCCGATGGACCGTTCGACCTGATCGTCCTGGCCGAGGTGGCGTATTACTGGACTCCAGCCGACTTCGCCAGGGTCCATCAAGGTTTGGTCGGGCAACTCGCGCCCGGCGGGCAACTCATTCTTGTGCATTGGAGAAGTCCGGTCCCGGATTACCCGCGAACCGGCGATGCGGTCCACCAGGAAGCCGGATCACTCGCCAAGGACGCCGGCTTGGTCCACCTCGGCCGATGGGTCGAGGCCAAGTATCGGACCGACCTCTGGCAACGCCCTCCGCATGATCTCAAAGGAGGCCCTGTTTCTCGCGGTCCCGAAGTCTCGAACGCAAGGCGCCAATCGCATCATTGATCGGAATGAGTTCAGTTTCCGCCGAGCATGAATCAGACGCTTGGAGCTGTGCGACCGCTTCCAACCACCGTCCAAACGTGCCCAGATCGACCATGAGGCGCGTGAGAGTCCCCGGATCGACCATCAGGACTCGACCAAGCCCGACGACCTCATGTGCGTCGGGCTGCCACCGCGATGGATTTCGCGAGCACTTGGCGACGAACAACCGGCGGAGATTTCGACGCTGGACCAACTCCGCCTCGACCTGGCGGACATCTTTGACCCGGATCGTCGCGCCCCGATCCGACCACCGGTCCAGGGCCTGGCTTTGCCCTCCGGGTGCTCGACCGACCTGCCTGGCCGAGGTCCGGACCCGAACTCGAGGGCTATGGACGAAGCGGGCGTCTTCCCGCCAGAGGGCTTCGGCCAGCGCGACATCCTCGCCGGATCGAAGCGAGGGCAGGCCACCGACCTACCGATACATCTTGGGGGTAATCGCCAGGCTCGCCCCGCCGTGGAAGTCGTGGCGGGGGAAGACGTCGAGCGGGTTCGGGTCGATCAACTCTTCGAGCTCGACGAGCAGGCGACGATGGACCCGGTCTCGCCAGTAAGCTCGGCGAACCGTCCGACCCAGCTCGCGAAGTCCTCGCGGGTCGACCTGGATGATCCCGGCGACGGCGTCCGCCCCGGAGTCGGCCTCGGCCAGGCTCGCGGAGACCCAGGTTCGGGCGACTCGGGTATCGGCGTCGGTCGAAGCGATCAACCCTTGAGGTTGCCCGACCGCTTCGAGCCTGGCGCAGGCCAGGTCCATCAACCATCGACGAGCATTTCCCACATGGGCTTGCTCGTCGGAGAACGACCGCTCGAAAAGGTGGATGACCAGGCGGGAATCGAGCTTGCGGGCGGATCGACGGACCAGATCGGACGTGGAATCCGAGCAGTTGTTGGCCAGGACGATGACCTCGTAACCGCGGGGATCGAGCGGCTTGCCATCAATACCACGCTGATCGGCGAGGGCTTCGAGCGCCGCTTCGATCCGGTCGGCCTCGTCTCGAGCCGGGATCACGACGCTCATCCGAAGCTTGTCTTGGGGCGGTCTGACGGCGGGAAAATCCGGATCGGCCGCGGATTGATTTTGGGAAGGCCAAGGTCGGTCGATCACCACAATCTCTTCGTTTCCAAGCGGAGTGGCGGTTGCTCGAATTCATTATCCTGGTCGATCTTAGCCAACAAATCCGATGGCAGGTAGCCAAAGCGCGGAGGATGGTCCTTGTGGGTCGAAGTCGCCTCGTTATCCTTGGAGCCTGAGTTTCTGGTTCGAGCGGAATTGCCGAAGCGTCACCCGATCGCGGTGGCATTGATGACCGGAGCGCATTTGATGAGATGGTCGACCGCCTTCGATCGTACCTCCCCGGCGATGATCATCGGGTTGAGTCTTTTGCTGGTTCAACCCGGGTTCGCTCAGCAAGTCCTCAGCGGGTCGCGGCGGAACCCCAAAGTCGAGGCGGTCCTGAATGAAATCTCCGCCGAGCGGATCGAAGCCACCGTCCGGGCTTTGGTGCGGTTCGGGACCCGGCACACCGCATCGGACACCACCAGCGAGACCCGAGGGATCGGCGCCGCGCGACGTTGGATCAAAAAGGAACTCGACACCTATGCCGCCGACTCGGGCGGCCGTCTGAAAGTGGAAGAAGACTCGTTCATCCAGCCGGCCGGCGGGCGGATCGCCTCGCCGACCAACATGGTCAACCTCGTGGCGACATTGCCGGGGGACCGGCCCGAGTCGCGCGACCGCTGGCTCGTGGTTTCGGGCCACTACGACTCGATCCCCCGACCGGCCGGCGACGCGAACCTCGACGCCCCCGGGGCCAACGACGACGCTTCGGGGACGGCGATCTCGCTCGAACTCGCCCGGGTCATGTCGAAACACCACTTCGACGCCACCTTGGTCTTCCTGGCCGTCCCCGGCGAGGAACAAGGGCTCCTCGGCGCGGCCCATTGGGCCGAAAAGTGCAAGAAGGAAGGGCGGAACATCGAGGTCATGCTGACCGACGACATCGTCGGCAATACCCAAGGGGGGAACGGCATCCACGACAACCGCCGAATCCGAGTGTTTTCCGAAGGCATCCCCGCCAACGAGACCGCCGCCCAGGCCAAGGTCCGAGGCTCCGTCGGCGGCGAGAACGACGGCCCCTCCCGGCAACTCGCCCGCCACCTCAAGGAGTTCGCGGAGTTGTATCAACCCAACTTCGAGGTCACGTTGGTGTTCCGACGGGACAGGTACGGCCGAGGGGGGGACCACATCCCGTTCAACGATCGAGGGTTCGCCGCCGTCCGGTTGACCGAACCGAACGAGGCTTTCGACCGCCAACACCAGAAGGTCGAGGTCCGCGATGGGATCGCTTACGGAGACGTCGTCGAAAAAGTCGACTTCCCCTATGTGTCCAAGGTCGCGCGGGTGAACGCCAGCCTCCTGGCAAGCCTCGCCCTGGCCCCGGCGCCTCCTTCGGAACTGAAATTCGGGACCGGCCGCCAGGAATACGACACGAGGATGACCTGGAAGTCGAACTCGGAAACCGACCTCGCGGGGTATCGAGTGGTCTGGCGGGCGACGCATCTTCCGTTCTGGACTCACGGCCTCGACGTCCCCGATAAAGCGGCGGTCGAGGTCGTCGTCAAAGGCTTGTCGAAGGATGACCTGTTCTTCGGGGTCCAAGCGATCGACGCCGAGGGCAACGCGAGCCTGCCCGCCTTCCCGGTCCCCCCTCCGCTGCGGTGATCCATCGATTTACCCTCGACTTTGACGGCCGGGATGAGAGCTGAAGTTGGAACCCAAGATCAGGGCTCAAGGTTCAGAGCCGCCAGATCATGATTCCTTGACGCGCCGGCATTACCTGGCGCTGGGCCTCGTGGCGGCCCTGATCCTGGTGGACCAGCTTCTGGTCCAGCCTCCGCTCTGGCGACTGGCGACCGACGCGCCGGTGATCAACCTGGCGGGTCGGCAGCGGATGCTCGGCCAGAAGCTGGCGAAGACGGCCCTGGAGCTTGATCTGGCGCGACGATCGCCGGCGCCGGTCCGAGACCCGAGGGACCTCGTCGACGAGCTGCGATCGGTGGCGGACCTCTGGTCGAAGTCGCACGAGTCGCTCAAGCGAGGCGATGCCAACCTGGAGATCGCCGAGCCGAGGTCGCCGGTCTTGCGGGCTGCCTGGGCCGAACTTGACCCGATCTTCGCTCGAATCCACCAAGCATCGCGCCGCCTGGCGGATCATCCGGGATCGTCGCCTCTCTTGAGGTCGGCCGAAGACGCCGAGCTTGGCCAGGTCTTGTCCCTGGAGGCGGGCTACCTCTCCCGGATGGACCGGATCGTCGGCTTGCTCGAAAGCGAAGCCCGAGGGCGAGTCGCGGCGCTCCGACGTTTCGGGTGGTTTTTGGCCGGTTCCGCCTGGGTCGGCCTGCTCGGGATCGGCCGGCTGGTCCTCCGCCCTTCGGCCCGGATGATCCGTCACCAGTTCACCTTGGTCCGCGACGCGCGACGCGACGCCGAGGCGGAGGTCGAACACCGGACCGAGGCGCTGGAAAGGGCCAATGGCGAGCTTCGGATGGAAGCCGAGCATCGGATGGAGGCGCAGGCCAAGCATCGCGCGCTCGTCGAACAGTTCAGCCACGTTTCCCGGACCAACACGGTCGGCGAGATGGCGACGAACCTGGCCCACGAGATCAACCAACCCCTGGGGGCCGCCGCCAATTACCTCGAAGGCTGCCTGGTCGCGCTCGACGAATCGAACCCGCCGCTGGGCAACATCCGGGATGCGACGACCAAGGCGCTGGCCGCGACCCACCGAGCCGGCCAGATCCTCCACCGGATTCGCCATTTCGTCAGGCGTCGTCCCGTCCTCGTCGAAGAGTTCGACGCGAACCGGGTGGTGATCGAGGTCGAGGCGATGCTCCGCGACGAGATCGGGCGGCATGGCATCGCCCTGGATCGGAGACTGGCACCTGGTTTGCCCTGGTTGTCCGGCGACCCGGTCCAGATCCAACAAGTCTTGGTCAACCTCGTCCGCAACGCGGTTGATGCCCTCGGGGCGACTCGACCGGCCTCACCGACCCTGATCCTCGAAACCAAGCGGATCGGACCGGGTGCGGTCTTATTCGCCGTGACCGACAACGGCGAAGGGATCTCCCCCGAGAAACTTCCCCAAGTCTTCGACCCATTCTTCAGCACCCGAGCCGAAGGGATGGGGATGGGCCTGGCCATCAGCCGGACCATCGTCGAAGCCCACCAAGGCCGCCTGTCTGTGGAGTCCGTCCCCGGATTTCGCACGACGTTCCAGTTCACCTTCCCAACCGCCGGTGACGCTGATGACCAGACCAGCGACGGTCTTCGTCGTGGATGACGACCCGGACATCCGGGATTCGCTTTCCTGGCTCATAGGCACGGTCGGCCTGGCGGTCGAAACATTCGCGTCGGCTGATGACTTCCTCCGCGATTTCACCTCGGATGGCCCTGGTTGCCTGGTGGTCGACATCCGGATGCCGGGGATCAGCGGACTCGACCTGTTCGAGATCCTCGTCGCCCGAGGCGAGATGATCCCCGTCCTCTTCATCACCGCCCACGCCGACGTGCCGATGGCGATCCGAGCGATGAAGTCGGGCGCGGCCGAGTTCCTCGAAAAGCCGTTCCACCGCCAGACGCTGCTCGACAAAGTCCAGGACGCGATCAAGGCCGACATCGGCCGACGGGCCCTCTTCGCCGACCGCGAAGCGATCCGGTCCCGGTTTCGATCCTTGACCGACAAGGAGCGCGAAGTCCTCCGGCTGATCATGGAAGGACGGCCGAACAAGGCGATCGCCAACCGACTCGACATCACCCCCCGGGCCGTGGAGATGAGGCGCGCCAGCCTCATGAAAAAACTCGGGGCCCACTCGATCGTCGAGATGATGCGGCTGGCCCTCGCGGTCGAAGAGGACTGAATTTCGGCGGTTCGCCGCCAAGGATTCGCATGCCTGGAACTCGGGCGGCGGTGTTGAAATTCATGGCGGTCGGCTCGCTTCCCTCTCACTTTCTTCGAAGAAGTTCGCTTCGGTTTTCCGAACGAATCGGGGGGATCATCCGGCGAATCGAGGCACTTCTCCGCCTCGACCCCGTCGACCCCGCCGACCGGCATGAACGCTGCCTTGAGCTAGTGTCCTCGGAGTTGGGTGATCCGTCGAGTTGCATCTCGGAGCGGGAATGAGCGTCGCGGAACCAGGACTTTTGGTGTCGCCCCTGATCGGTCATCCGGTTGAAAACCCGGTGAGCTTCCACGATGGCCGCCTGATGCTTGGTCGGATCCTCGCCGAGCAACCCGACCTCTCGGCCGTCGAGCGGTTCTCCCAGTTTCATGAAAACGATCATGCGCCGATCCAGGGTCGATATTACTCCTCGTTGATGCCCGCGACGCCGCCGGGGCCAGGACAGCAGCTCGCCTTCGAGGTCGACCTCGACCGCTGCACCGGCTGCAAGGCGTGCGTCTCGGCCTGCCACTCGCTCAACGGGCTGGACGAAGACGAGACCTGGCGGGATGTCGGGATGATCGTCGGTGGATCGGCCGGTTTGCCGATCCTCCAGCACGTCACCACCGCCTGCCACCACTGCGTCGAGCCGGCTTGCCTGGCGGCGTGCCCCACCGAGGCTTACGAGAAGGACCCGATCACCGGGATCGTCCGCCACCTCGACGACCAGTGCTTCGGGTGCCAGTACTGCGCCCTGGCCTGCCCCTACGACGTCCCGAAGTTTCATCCGGCGAAGGGGATCGTCCGAAAGTGCGACATGTGCTCGGGCCGCCTCAAGGCCGGCGAAGCCCCCGCGTGCGTCCAGGCTTGCCCCTGCGAGGCGATCGCGATCCGGGTGGTCGACGTCTCGGCGGTCGTGGGCCTGGCGAAATCCGGGGTCTTCCTCCCCACGGCCCCCCACCCCGACTACACGATCCCGTCGACGATCTACAAAACCAACCGGCCGACGGGCGACTTCCTCCAGGCCGCCGACCATCATCAACTCCACCACGAACACGCCCACCTCCCCCTCGTGGCGATGCTGGTCTTGACCCAGGCGAGCGTCGGGGGATACCTGATCGACCTGCTGGTCCGGATGGCCGGGTCGCCCGACATCCTCCCCCTCTCGATCCACGCGATCGTGAGCTTCGTCATCGGCCAGCTTGGCCTGGCCGCGGCGACGCTCCACCTCGGTCGACCGCTCTACGCCTACCGGGCCGTCCTCGGCTTCCGCCACTCCTGGCTCAGCCGAGAGGTGATCGCCTTCTCGCTGTTCGCCGGGGGATCGGCGGCGCTGACCGGCTTGATGGCCCTCCAACCGGCCCTGATCGACGTCTTGCCCGGCTCGGTCGCACTCCAGTGGAATCGAGCCCTCGGTTCGCTCCCCTCGATCATCCGCAACCCCCTGGTCGAGTCGATCGGGTTGGCCGGGCCGGGGCTTTTCGGGCTCCAGATGACGCTGGCGGTCGCCCTGCTCGGCCTGATGGGCGTGGGGACTTCGATGATGGTCTACAAGGTCTGCCGCCGACCGTCGTGGAGCGGCCGGATCACCTCGACCAAATTCTTCGGGTCGACGGTCGTCCTCGGGCTGGCGTCTTGGGTCGCTTCGGCCTCCTGGAGTCGAGCGATCATAGGTTCCGGCCCGGCGGCCCGATCGATCGAGGATGGGTTCGTTTTGGCGATGGTGGTTGCCGTGTTCGCCAAGCTGGCGTTCGAAGTCGGCCTCCTGGCGCCGCTCCGAGATCGCGAGCCGACCCCGATGCGGAAGTCGGCGATGATCATCACCGGGCCGCTCAAGGGGGTCTGGCGGCTTCGTTTCGCCCTGGCCGTGGTCGGGGGCGGTGCGGGCGCGGGCGTCCTCGCCTGGGACCTGCTCGGCCATTCGATCCCGGGCTTGGTCCAGGCCGGGTCCTGGTCGTCGGTGTTCGCGATGATCCTCGGTGGCGAACTCCTGGAACGCGGCCTCTTCTTCGCCGCCGTGGTCCGCCTCAAGATGCCGGGGAGGTGAAACGTGGCGGCCAACGACGCGATCATGCCATCGACCGACGCCCCTTCGGACCCCCCCGATCTCCTGCATCGCTTGAAGACTTTGATCCGGGCGCGTGACGGGTCGTTGACCCGGGAGTTGCTCAGGAAGCCTGGCCGATTCGGGCTGGGCCAGGTCCCGGCGGCCGCTTCCCCCGACGCGACGACCGCGATGGTTTGCGGCTACTGCTCGACCGGATGCAGCCTCGACGTCCACCTCCGAGATGGGGTCGCCGTCAACCTGACCCCGTCGACCGACTACCCGGTCAACCTCGGGATGGCCTGCCCCAAAGGGTGGGAAGCCCTGACCGTCCTGGATGCGCCCGACCGGGCCGTCGACCCGATCTTGAAGGGGCCGGACGGGGTGAGGCGCCCGGTCGACTGGGACCTCGCGCTCAAGACGATGGCCGCCCGGATCAAGGCGGTCCAGGCGGAGCACGGCCCGGACTCGTTCGCGTTCCTCGGGACGGGGCAACTCCCCACCGAGGAACTCGCCCTGCTTGGCGCGGTCGCCAAGTTCGGCCTCGGGATGGTCCACGGCGACGGCAACACCCGCCAGTGCATGGCCACCGCCGCCGTCGCCTACAAGCAGTCGTTTGGCTTCGACAGCCCTCCGTTCACTTATCAAGACCTCGAAGAGTCCGATTGCCTGATCTTCGTCGGCGCCAACCCTTGCATCGCCCACCCGATCCTCTGGGAACGGGTCGTCCGCAACAAGCACCGCCCCGAGATCATCGTCGTCGACCCCCGCAAGACCGAGACCGCGACCTCGGCCACGCTCCACCTCGCGATCGCGCCCAAATCCGACCAGACCTTGCTCTACGGCCTGGCGAAGCTCTTGATCGAGGCCGGCAAGACCGACCCGCATTTCATCGCCGCCCACACCGAAGGGTTCGAGGCGTTCGCCCGATTCGTCGAGGATTACCCGGTGGATCGGGTGGCGAGCGAGACCGGCCTCGACGAGGCCGCGATCCTCGACTTCGCGGCCCGGGTTGCCCGAGGCAAGCGCGTCTCTTATTGGTGGACGATGGGGGTCAACCAGAGCTACCAGGGGGTCCGGACCGCGCAAGCGCTGATCAACCTGGCCCTGATGACCGGGATGATCGGCCGCCCGGGGACCGGGGCGAACTCGCTGACCGGCCAGTGCAACGCGATGGGTTCCCGGCTTTATTCGAACACGTCGAGCCTGCTCGGCGGTCGAGACTTCACCTCCGAAGCCGATCGGGTCGACGTCGCCCGGATCTTGGACATCCCCGCCGACCGAATCCCCGACCGGCCGAGCTGGCGATACGACGAGATCGTCGAGGGGATTCGGGCCGGGCAGATCCGAGGCTTGTGGGTGGTCGCGACCAACCCGGTCCACTCGTGGATCAACCACCTGGACCTCCACGAACTGCTGGGCAAGCTCGACTTCCTGGTCGTCCAGGATATGTACCACTCGACCGAGACCGCCAAGGTCGCCGACCTGCTCCTCCCCGCCGCCGCCTGGGGGGAGAAGGAAGGCACGTTCATCAATTCCGAGCGTCGGATCGGGATCATCAAGAAGGTCCGACGTCCCCCCGGACAGGCCCTCGCCGACTTCCAGATCTTCCGGCTGGTTGCCGAATATTGCGGGGTCGGGAATCTTTTCGCCGAGTGGACAAGCCCCGAGGCGGCCTTCGGCATCCTCCGTCGGCTCTCGGCGGAACAACCGTGCGACATGACGGGGATCGCCGACTACCGGATGATCGACGAGGCCCGAGGCGTCCAGTGGCCCTGCCCCAAAGGCATGACGGCCCCGATCGACCCGGATTTCGACCACCAAAGACGGCTGTTCGCCGATGGCCAGTTTTCCCACGCCGACGGCCGGGCGCGGTTCTGGTTCGAATCGCCGAGACCACACCCCGAGCCGGTCGACGACGACTATCCCTTGATCCTGCTCACCGGTCGCGGGAGCGCCTCGCAATGGCATACGGAAACGAGGACGTCCAAGTCGGACGTCCTCCGGAAGCTCTACCCGAGCGAAACTCGGGTGGATCTCCACCCCGAGGACGCGACTCGATTCGAAGTGGACGCCGGCTCCAAAGTGGTCGTCGAGTCGAGGCGGGGGGCGATGACCGCCCGGGCGTTCGTCAGCCCGACGGTCCGGCCCGGTCAGATATTCGTGGCGATGCACGACAACGCCGTCAACAGCCTGACCTTCCCGTCATTCGACCCTTATTCCCGGCAACCTTCTTACAAGGCCTGCGCCGTGGCGATTCGGCGCCATCCGGGATGATTGGCTTCGTTTGGGAAATCCCCGATCTCGACCCGATACCGCGACCGACCCGAGGGGCATCATGGCCGATACCGGCGCCTTGACCGACGAGCAGAAGAACTACCTCCAAGGCTTCGCGATGGGCAGCGACGTCGCCCGAGCGGTCCGAGGACTGCCGATCCTGTCCGGCTCGGGAGCGACGAGCGGGACCACCGTCACGCTCGGGTCGACCAAGCCGACCGTCGCGGCATCCACCGAACCCGCCCCCGCCTTCCCGCCGTCCGACCCGACCTACCCGATCCAGGTCGAGGCGCAAAACCGGTTCCTCGGCGAAGGGAAGTCGATCACCAAGGAAGAACAGGCCAAACGGATCAAAGACCCGTTCTCGATCTGGGATGAGATGGGGACCAACGCCGCCTTGGGCCAGTTCCCCAAAGGGACCGACGTCCTGCTCTACAAATATTCCGGCCTGTTCCACGTCGCCCCGGCTCAAAACTCGTTCATGTCGAGGTTGCGGGTGCCGGGCGGGGCCATGCCGACCTGGCAGTTCCGGGGCGTCGGCGAACTCGCTCGACGGTTCGGGGGCGGCTACGTCGACCTCACGACTCGGGCGAACCTCCAGATCCGCGAGATCCAGGCCAAGGACGCGCGGGACTATCTCGTCGGACTCGCCGAGATCGGGATCATCAACAAGGGCGCCGGGGCCGACAACATCCGGAACGTGACCGCCGGGGCGACCAGCGGGATCGACCCCCAAGAGCTAATCGACTGCCTGCCGCTCGCCCGCGAGATGCATCATTACATCCTCAACCACAAGGCGATGTACGGCCTGCCTCGCAAATTCAACATCGCGTTTGAAGGTGGGGGCAAAGTCGCCAGCCTCGACGACACCAATGACGTGGGGTTCCGAGCGGTCCGGGTCAATGACGAACAAGCGTCGGAAGACCTGCCCGCCGGCGTCTATTTCCGGCTGACCTTGGGCGGGATCACGGGCCACCTGGATTTCGCCCGGGACACCGGAGTCTTGCTCAAGCCCGAAGAGTGCGTGGGCGTGGCCGGGGCGGTCGTCCGGGTCTTCGCCCGTCATGGCGACCGGACCGACCGCGAGAAAGCCAGGCTCAAGTACATCCTCGACTCGTGGGGCTTCCCCAAATTCATCGATGAGTTGGAGAACGAGTGGGGCAAGCCGCTCCGGAGGGTCGACCTGGCCCGATGCGAGCCCGCGATGCCCGAGGACCGCTGGGCCCACGTCGGCGTCCACCCCCAGAAGCAGGCGGGGAAGTTTTATGTCGGCGTCGTGTTGCCCGTGGGCCGGATGACTTGCGAGCAGGTTGACGGGTTGGCCGAGATCGCCGAACGGTTCGGGTCGAGGCAGATCCGCTTGAGCGTCTGGCAAAACTTGCTGATCCCCGACGTGGCCGAGGCGGATGTTCCTTCGGTCCAGGCCGCGATCGAAGCCCTTGGGCTGGGGTGGGATGCGTCGAGCATCCGGGCGGGGTTGTTGGCTTGCACCGGCAGCGCGGGGTGCAAATTCGCCGGGGCCGACACCAAGCGGCACGCGATGGAACTGGCGACGTACCTCGAAGCCCGGGTGTCGCTCGATCGGTCGGTCAACCTCCACGTCACGGGCTGCTCGAACTCGTGCGCCCAGCATTACATCGGCGACATCGGCCTTGAGGGCACCAAGGTCGAGGTTGGAGACGAGATGGTCGACGGCTATCACCTCTGCGTCGGCGGCGGATGGGGCGTCGAGCAGGGGGCCGGGCGTCGTTTGCTCGACTCCCTCCCGTTCGAGAAGATCCCGCCGATCCTCGAACGGCTCCTCGGATACTACCTGACGCAGCGGACCGACGCCGAGGAGTCATTCGCCGCATTCGCGCGGCGCCACGAAGTGGACGAACTTCGCGCGGTCATCCTCGAAGAAGACGCCTTGGTCTGAGTTCCCTTGATCGATGGTCCCACCTGATTGAATTTCTCACCAACGACGGGTCAAGAGTATGAGCGTTTCGTTGATCCCCGATTCCGCACCGTTCAACGTCGAACAACGGGCCTGGCTCAATGGATTTCTCGCCGGCTGGCTCGGGATTCCAGGCGCGGCCACCGGGCAAGCTGGGGGCGAGCCGGCGGTCGGCTCGGCCGTCGCGGCGACCTTGATCCCTCCCGCTTCGGAGCGATCGGCAACCCCCTCCGCGTCCGAGCCGGAGGACACCCCCTGGCACGACCCGGCTTTGCCGATCGGCGGCCGGATGAAGCTGGCCGAGGGGAAGTCGAAAGCGAGCCGATTGATGGCGGCGATGGCGCAACTCGATTGCGGGACATGCGGTTATCTCTGCCAAAGTTACTCCGAGGCGATCGCCAACGGCTCGGAAGCATCTCTGACCTTGTGTTCCCCCGGCGGGTCGGAAACGTCGAAGATGATCAAGAAGATCATCAAAGAATCGGCGAGCGGCAACGGAAACGGCCACGCCAACGGTGAGGCGTCGAAGGCCGCCCAGGCCCCTTCGTCGAAATCGCCCGAATGGTCGCGGAAGAATCCATTCCTGGCCAAGCTCGTCCGGTCCGTGAACCTCAACGGGGCGGCCTCGGACAAGGCGACCCACCACGTCGAGATCGAGCTTGGACCCGACGGGCCAACCTACGAGGTGGGCGATTCCCTGGCGATCATCCCGACCAACTGCGGCGACCTGGTCGGCGAGCTGATCGCGGCCCTCGGGTCCGAACCCTCGGCGCCCGTCGCGACGGCGTCCGGCGCGGCGGTCTCGCTCGCCGAGGCTTTGGACCGCCATTGCTGCTTGTCGGAACTGACCGAAGAGGCGATCCAACTCCTCGCCGACTCCGCGACCGATCCCGCCGAAGCCGAAACCCTTCGTGATTTGATCGACGACGACAGCCCGATCGCCGGAGACCATATCCTCGACTTGCTGCGGCGATTTCCCTCGGCCCGACCGGCCCCAGCCGCTTTAATCCGATCGCTGTCCGAGCTGAAACCCCGGCTCTACTCGATCTCAAGCTCCCCCAAGCGGCACGCCGGGCAAGTGCATCTGACGGTCCGAAAAGTCGTCTACGCCTACAACGACCGGGACCGCAAAGGGGTGGCCTCGACGATGCTGGCGGACCGCGTCATCGCCGACGACCCCGTCCGGGTGTATGTCCAAAAGTCCCAAGGGTTTACCATCCCGAGCGACCCGAACGCTCCGGCGATCATGGTGGGGCCGGGGACGGGGATCGCCCCGTCCCGGGCGTTCCTCCACGAGCGCGATGCGATCAAGGCTCCCGGCAAAAACTGGCTCTTTTTCGGCGACCAGAAGGGCGAAACGGACTTCTTGTACCGCGAGGAACTCGCCGACCTCCAGGCCCGGAAGGTCCTCAATCGCCTGGACACCGCGTTCAGCCGCGATCAGAAGGGGAAGATCTACGTCCAGGACCGAATCCTCGAACAAGGCGCCGAGGTTTTCGCCTGGCTCGAATCCGGCGCCTACTTTTACGTCTGTGGCGACGCCAAACGAATGGCCGCCGATGTCGACCGCGCCCTCCGGACCGTCGTGCAGGCCCACGGTTCTCGGACCGAAGCCGAGGCGACAGCCTACGTCGGCCGGTTGGCTTCGGCGGGCCGTTATCGTCGAGATGTGTATTGATCGAAGCCAAACCACGATGAAAGTTGCGTGAATCCGCCCTGAGATCCTTCCTTCGCGAGCCTCGCCTTGGTCATACTCCGTAACGGTTACAGTCCCGAACGATGACCATTGAGGGTTTGACGGATGATCGGTCGCCAAACGATCCGGTTCGCGTTTTCGAGCTTCGTCGTTGTCTTTGGACTCTCCGGATTCGGTGCCACCGCCTACGGTCAGCAAGTGCCGACCGTCGCCGAGCACGTCCCGCGGGGTCCGGTCCAAGCGGCTAATCGACCTGCATCGGGTCAGCAAGTGCCGACCGTCGCCGAGCACGTCCCGCCGCCCGATGGCGTCTGGACCGCCGACGCGGTCCTTGAGCCGACCTTGACCGTGACCGACCCGACCCTGGGAGCGGGGCAGGGGGTCTTGGTTCGCGACGGCAAGGTCTATGCCTATGGCGACGTCTACGGCGCCAAGCCCCGAGTCGGGGTGATCCGCGAATATAGCCTCGACCTGAAACCGACCGGTCGGATCGTCTGGCTCCAGAGCGGCGGGAAGCCGACGATCCTCCACCCCACCGGGCTGACCTGGGACGCGAAGTTCGGCACGTTCCTGGGAGATACGGTCAACCGAAAAGCGAAGATTTATCGGATCGACTGGGAGCGGGCCTGGCGCGATGGGAACCTCGACTCGTCGATCCTCGACGTCTGCCAGGATGACGCCGCGATCAACGGCTGCCGACCGGAGTTCGTCAACTTGGGCGGTCGGACGTTGCTTGCGACGGCCGATTATGGGGACGTCCGACCCGAGCTTCGCTTGCTGGACCCGGCGACCTTGCTCGCCGAGCATCGGACCAGCGCCCCGGGCGTGGTGGTCCATCGGGTGCTGGCCGGTTCCTGGAACCAGGCGCTGCACTGGGTGGCGGCTCGGGGCGAGTTGGTCTGCGTGGAAAATGTGATCGAGGGGCGGGGGTGGCGGCTCGATACCGTGAACCTGGCTCGGGCTGTGGCGGACGGGAGGGTTGACGGACCCGACGTCAGGGTCGGTCGAGTGACTTTTCCGCCGCACAACGAACTGGAGGGGTTTTGCTGGATCGAAGAAACTCGGGGACTCTTCATCACGTCTAGCCGATCGGAAAACCTCGTCATCGGGCGGATTCAATCGGTACAACCCCGGCCCACTATGCCCGAATCGGCGCGGTGATCGGGATCAACAGGCACCTTTGCGGTAGAGCACGACGCCGACGGTCTTGACCAGGATTCCCAGGTCGGTGACCAAGGTCCAGTTTTCCACATAGTCCAGGTCGAGCCGGAGCATCCCCAGGCTGTCGACATCGCTCCGGCCGCCGACCTGCCAGGGACCGGTAACGCCGGGCATCACCGAGAGTCGGCGGGTGTATGACCCGGGGGACAGGGCCTCAAGCCGTTGACTGTCGCGAAGCTGGAGCGGCCGAGGCCCGACCAAGCTCATCTGGCCAACCAAGACGTTCCACAACTGCGGCAACTCATCCAGGCTGGATCTTCGCAAAAATCGGCCCAGTCGAGTGATCCTCGGGTCATTTTTGATCTTGAACAGGACCCCGCCCGCCGATTCATTCTTCGACTCGAGGTCGCGAAGTCGAGCCTCGGCGTCGAGGACCATCGTCCGGAACTTCAAGCAAGAAAACTCGGTCGCGTTCAACCCCGTTCGCTTCTGGCGAAACAGGATCGGGCCTCTCGAGTCGAGTCGAATCAGGATCGCCACGAGGGCCAAGACGGGGCTGAGCAGGATCAACCCGCAAAGTGATCCGACGATGTCCAAGGCCCTTTTGGTCAAGGAGCGGGCCGCCGAGGCGGCAACGGCCGACCTGATCCCGACGACGTCGTCGAGCGACGCTTCTTCCAGGGAGCGACCGGTGGAGAGCCGGAAGCTGGGTTGAGATATGGACATAATTATGATGATCGCTTGAAGGTCAAATGTGGTCCTGAAACCGCCCGAACGTCTTCAGCCCGAGGAAACTCCAAGCTCTCTGGTTTCCTCATGTACCGTTTGTACGCCCGAGACCGACCGCGTGACAACATCGCTGATTGCAAAGATGCTTCAAAGCAACACGAAGGCCCACTTCTCCGAAACGTGAACTAGTCTATCCACGCGGGGAGAAGCCTAGGACGCGGCTTGGTCGATTGCCCCGTGATGGTTCATTTTCTGGGAAATCGGGACACCTCGCTTCGGCCTCGAAGTCGGGGGCCTCACCCATCGAGGAGGCTACATCTAGCAGAAAAAACGATCTCGGTCAGTGCCAGATTTCGATTTTTTCTTTGAAGTCGATCGCAGAGGCCCCGGCACGAATTTCGGGCGGCTTTGTTGGTCGAAACAACTTGAAAACTTGGAAAGCTCTTTTTATCACGAACCTGATCCGATGTTGTTTTTCGTAAACGTCCCCGAGTCCTCCGCCAGGTCTCGACCGACTTCATCGATGGTGAATCACCCGGTCGGAGTTCCTTGATGGATCGACGGATCGAACTCGCATTTGGAATCTCGAGGTCGATGAGCCGCGGCTCGCGCGGACCTTCGGGCGTCCCGATGCCGACAAAAAATCTCCGCTTGTTCCGTAGACAAGTGGAGATTGATTGATAATTTCGGTGCTGGGGCGATTCGACAAGGCGGGTCAAACAAACTTCTTCACCCCGGGGACCGCGACCGCGATTCGCGGAGGAACCTCGTTCCACGAGAAGTGGTCGGGGACGATCGACTCTCGCGAGTTCATCGCTTGCTCCCAGGTGATCGTCTCGCCGGTGTAGGCGGCCATCCGACCCATGAGCGCGAGCATCGTGGTCGAGGCGGCTTGCTCGGCGTTGTTGATCGGGGTCCCCGCCCGGAGGGCGGCGAACATCTCGTTGTGTTCGGCCTGGTACATGTCGATCTTTTCGCCGGGCGCGGGTCGATAACGCCACTTGTTCGGGCCGCCGATCTTCTTCCCGAAGACGTCGGCCCGCCCCTTGGTCCCTTGGATGAAGTCGGCGACCTTGGCCGTCGTGTTGGCCCAGTGCCGGCACTGGTGGTAGCCTCGGATGTCTTCCGGGTATTCATAAACGATCGAGAAGTGGTCGAAGATGTTGCCGTACCGGGCGTCGGTCCTCGATTGGCGGCCACCCACGCCGGAGCAGTGCATGGGCGGGTTGTCTCCCAAGGCCCAGGCCATCGTGTCGAGGCCGTGGACGGCCTGCTCGACGATGTGGTCGCCGCTGAGCCAGTTCTGGTAGTACCAGTTGCGCATCTGGTACTCCATGTCGGTGTGGCACTGCTCGCGGGTCCGACGCGGTTCCCAGACGCCCAGCGAGTTGTAGGTCGTCTCGACGGCGAGGACCGGCCCGATCTCGCCGCCGTGGACCCGCTTCATCACCTCTCGGCGCGGTTGGTAGTACCGCCAGCAGAAGCCGTTGGTCGCCGACAACCCTTTTTCCTTCGACTTCTTGGCGGCTTCGAGGAAGAGCCTCAGCCCCGGGGCGTCGACGGCGACCGGCTTCTCGACGAAGGCATGCTTGCCCTTCTCGACGGCGTAGGCGAAGTGGGCCGGTCGGAACGCCGGAGGGGTCGTCAGGAGGACCAGGTCGACTTGGTCGATCACTTTCTGATAAGCATCGAATCCGACGAATCGATTCTCGGGGGGGACCGACACGCGGTCGGCGACGCCCGGGACCTCGGTGGATGTCAGGGCCTGATGGCTCGACTCGATCTGGTCGCCGAATGCGTCCCCCATCGCGACGAGGATGCAGCCCCGATCGGCCGTGAGCGCCTGTTCGGCGGCACCCGTCCCTCGGCCTCCGCAACCCACGAGACCGATCTTGAGCGCATCGCCCGCCCCGGTGTAGGCGCTCCCGGCGATCTCGACCTGGGAAGCGGCGGAGATCGAGGCCGCCATCGTCGCGGATTTGAGCAAGAAGGTCCGTCGATTCGTCTTGTTGACCGGGTTTCGCATCCGAAAAAGTCTCCTTCCGAGGAGGTTCCAGGCCGAATCGGCCGGGTTGCGTGTTCCGCACAATGTGCCAGGTTTCGCGACGACCCGCAAACCTAATTCTCCGGGGCGGGCCGCCCGCTCGACGACGAGGATTCGCATCCATCCCCCAACGCTCGTATAATGGCACCAGTTCGGTTGCTTGACCGAGTCGACCTGAAAGACAACGACATCAGCGGTTCTCGGAAATCGAATTCGTCCGGATCTTCCGTTTGGCGGATCATAAGTCGCAAAGGATCGAGACTTCGCCGCGAAGTCCTCGGAGTGGGGACGTTTAAATATTGGAGTTGACACGATGCGAACGCTTTTGTTCTCGGCGATCCTGGCTGGGTTGGTGGGGGCGGTTTGCGGAGGGCTTGGCCTTCGATTGGCCCCGACCGAGGACGAAGCCAAGCCAACGCCCAAAGCCGCGGCGAATCCGACGACCGAGCGGTTCGACAAGTTGGTCCGCGAGGACATGTTCGCCGGCTTCGGCGGCGACGAAGCGGCGATGACCCGAGGGCTGGCGAAGTGCGACGCGGCCCTGGCCAACGACCCGAAACATGCCGAGGCCCTGGTCTGGCGAGGGGCGGTCCGGGTCTTCCAGGCGAGCCGGCTTTTCGCCAAGAAGGAGATGTTCTCCGGGATGTCGCTCTGGTCGAAGGGGCTGCGAGACATGGACGACGCGGTCTCGATCGCGCCCCACAACGCCGGGGTCCGAATCCCTCGGGCGGCCGTCCTCTTGCCGGCCGCCCGGAGCACACCGAAGGTCATGAGCCAACCGCTCCTGGATCGCGCCTTGGATGACTATTTGACGATCGCCAAGCTCCAGGCGAGCCACCTCGACAAGCTCGGGACCCACCCGCTCGGCGAGCTTCGGATGGGCCTGGCCGACATCTATCGACTGAGCGGCGAATCGGCCAAGTCGCGGGAACAACTCGAACTGCTCAAGAAGCAGTTGCCGGACACCGAGTACGCGGAACGCGCCCAATCCTGGCTCGACTCCAAGCCCGATGCCAAGTTGGTCCACAACTGCATCGGCTGCCACGGCCAGTGATCGAGATCCGCCGCCTTCCTCATCGCAAACGCCCGGCGGATCGGCTAGCCTTGGGGTCGGACCGCCCTTTCGCCCGAACTTCCCGCTCCCCTCGGGAGATACTCCATGAATCGCCGCGATTTCCTCCATGCCGCCTCGGGTGCCGCCGCATCGGGGTTGATCTTGCCCCACGGCGCCTACGCCGCGCCCGCCCCGGCCAAGCCTCGACGGGTCGGCGTGATCGGGACCGGTTGGTACGGCAAGTGTGACCTTTTCCGCCTGCTCCAGGTCGACCCGGGCGCCGAGGTCGTGTCGGTCTGCGACGTCGACTCGGCGATGCTCAAGGACGCCGCCGACCAGATCGCCACTCGTCAAGCTTCGAAGAAGGTCCCGAGGACGTATTCCGACTACCGGGCGATGCTCGCCGAGAAGGACCTCGACCTCGTGATCGTCGGCACGCCCGACCACTGGCACGCCTTGCCGATGATCGCCGCCGTCGAGGCCGGGGCCGACGTCTACGTCCAGAAGCCGATCAGCATCGACGTCCTCGAAGGGCAGGCGATGGTCGACGCCGCCCGGAAGCACGGCAAGGTCGTCCAGGTCGGGACCCAGCGGCGGAGCACTCCGCATCTGATCGAAGCCCGCGACCGGATCATCCGCGAAGGGAAGCTCGGCAAGATCGGCCTGATCGAGATCTATTGCTATTACCACATGCGATCGCGAGGCAACCCGCCCGACACCGCCCCGCCGAGCACCTTCGACTACGAGATGTGGACCGGTCCCGCCCCGATGCGGCCGTACAACGCGCTGGTCCACCCCCGGACCTGGCGGGCGTTCAACGAATACTCCAACGGGATCTTGGGCGACATGTGCGTGCATATGTTCGACATGGTCCGCTGGATGCTGGGCCTGGGCTGGCCCAAGACGATCTCGTCGGTGGGCGGGATCTTCGTCGAGAAGGGGATGAAGGCGAACATCCCCGACACGCAGACCGCGACGTTCGGCTTCGACGACTTCGACGTCGTCTGGCAGCACCGAAGCTGGGGAGAATCGCCCGACCCGAAATACCCCTGGGGCGCGACGATCTACGGCGACAAGGGGACGCTCCGGGCGAGCGTGCAGAGCTACGACTTCACTCCCACCGGAGGGAACGGCCGGCCGGTCCACGTCGACGTCAAGTACGAGCTTGACGAGTACCCCGTCGACAAGACCGAGAAAGACCTCGAGAAGCACGTCGCCCCGGCGATCCGAGGCCACATGCGCGACCTTTTGGACAACATCGCCAGCCGGGGCAAGCCGGTCGCCGACATCGAGGAAGGGCACATCTCGACGGCAAGCTGCATCCTGGCCAACCAGTCGCTCCGGCTCGGTCGGACCTTGACCTGGGACCCGGTCGCCAAGCGGGTCGTCGGCGACGACGAGGCCAACACCTTGCTCGCCCGGCCTTACCGGTCCCCCTGGGTCCACCCCGGGCCGGCTCGCGGTTGAACCGAGTCGGCGGGGCGAGTCGTCAACTCGCCCCGCCGATCGCCGCCCGCTTCGACCGGAGTTGCCGGGCGTCGACCCACCACAAGGCCAGGAACGGCGGGATGAGGCCGAGGCACGCCCATTGATATCCGGTCAAGCCTTCGGCCATGACCGGCTCGGGGCGAATCCATTCCGTCGCGAATCGATAAACCAGATAGGAGAGGACGTAGAGCTTGAACCTTTGCCCGGCGAACCAGCCCCGACGTTCGAACACGGACAAGGCGATGGCCGCCGAGAAGTGGAAGATCATCTCGTAGATCTGGGTCGGGTGGCGTCGGACGCCGTCGCCGAAGTCGACCCCCCAACTCAGCCGGGTGGCGGTCCCGTGGCAGCAACCCGCCGCGAAACAACTCAAGCGGCCCACCCCCACGGCCGCCGCCACCGGCATGGCGAAGCTGTCGCCCGTCTTCACCCGGACGCCAAGCCAGGCTTTGGCGATTTCGACGCCGGCATACCCTCCGACCAAGCCGAAAACGATCGTCTTGCCGTTTTCGAGCCAGACCCGGCCCGTCAGCAAACCGGGCAAGTCGCCCAGGGCGAAAGGGAGTTTCGCCCCGATCATCGCCCCGCAGAACGCCCCGAGGCGGATGGCCGTCCGTTCTCGGCGAGACAAGCCCATCGCCGAAGCCGACCCTCGACCGAGCCAGATCGCCGTCAAGACCGACGCCAGCATGATCAAAGGGTAGAGGATCGTCGGCGATGATCCCACCGGTTCCGTCCTTTCAACCGAGCGAGATCATCGACCCGACCGCGATCGGCTCGGCATCCGGGGCGACGACCCCCGCCTCTCGAAGCGCCGGCAAGGCCGCATGGCCTTCGCGGTAGAGGACGTTGTAGGCGCAAAACGGGATGACGTGGCCGCTGGGCAGGACGTGGTGGATGCAGCACTTCATCAGGCGGCGGACGTCGAAATTATAGGCGTCCAGGAACGACGTGACCGTGATCCTGAACATATCCGATTGTGCTAACTCCTCGGCGATCGCGCGGGCGAAGAACTCCGAACTCGCCGCCCAGGCGCCGGGTTCCTCGACCTCGGGAAAGCAACCGATCCCGCATCCCGACTGCGTCAGGTAGCGCTCGATCAACTGGCGGGCGCGGTTCCTGGTGAACAAGATCCCGTTGGCGAGGATGTCGAGATGCTTCCGGGCGTCGATGAACCGGAGGAGCGGGACGACCCGCCCCTCGGTCCGAAACGCATAGGTCAGACTGTGGCAGTTGGGGTGGGCGCAAGGCAGCGGCATGAAGTCGTCTTCGCGGAACATCCCGCCCGTCTGGGCTTCGATCGCCCGGATGACGTCGGGGAAGGTGATCCGTCGTTCGAGGTCTTCGGGCAAGACGTGCCGCCCCGAATAGGTCGCGGGCTGGAAGCTGATCCCGGTGATCCAGGGGCGGGCGACGCCAAACTCGACGATCGCGCCGATCTCGTGGTCGTTGACACCCGGCTGCAAGGTGCAGACCAGCGACGTCTTGATCCCCCGCCGCCCCAGAGCCTCGATGGTTTTCAGCTTCGTCGCGGCCAACCGCTCGCCCCGGAGGGCCTGGGAACCGGCCTCGTCGAACCCGTCGAACTGGAGGTACACTTCGACCCGAGGCCCGTGCTCGGCGATCGCGTCGAGCAATGCCTCGTCGTGCGCCAGGCGGATGCCGTTGGTGTTCACCATGACGATATCGATCGGCCGCGACACGGCGTAGTCGAGCACTTGAAGGAAGTCGGGGTGGAGCGTCGGCTCGCCGCCGGAAAGCTGCAACACCTCGGCCCGTCCCTCCACCGCCACCAAGCGGTCGATCGCCCGGACGCACTCGTCGAACGAGAGGTGCGAACCCCCCGGGCCGCTCGACGCGAAGCACATCGGGCACCGGAGGTTGCAGCTCGAAGTCACCTCGACCAGGCCGATGCAGGTGTGCTGTTCATGCTCGGTGCAAAGCCCGCAGTCGTAGGGGCAGCCTTTGTCCGGCTCGACGCCCATTTCGGCGGGGACCTTGCCCGGAAGGCTGTATTGCATCTGGTCGTAATGGGCGACGTCGGAGCAGACGAAGTCTTCGCGGACCCCGTGCGTCGGGCACCGCTTCCGAAAATAAACCCGCTTCCCCTTGACGATGATCTTCGCCGGGACCAGCGCCAGGCATTCCGGGCAGAGGCTTTGCGTCGTCCCCAGGAACGTGTGGTCGCGGAGTTGGGTCATCGCGGTTTCGCCTCTTTGCTTGATGCCAAGCGTACCGTCCGCCGCCAACGCTGGGCTTTTGAGAGAAGATACCCAACCCCAATGGCGACCACCCCTCCAACCGTGCAAGCGGTAATCAGGATAGCGGGACCGTAATCACCAGGAACCTTCGACATCCCGATTAACCCGATCGGGTAACAAGTCGCGACGAACGCAATCGAACTCGCCAGAACCACAAACAAAGCCCCCGCGAGCTTTCCCAAGAACGAGACCGCCGTCGCCGAACCCTTCCGAGGCGTCGCCGCGCGCGGAGGCTCGAACGGGTTGGGCTCGGGGACTTTCGGGGGATCGGGTGGCGCGGCGTCCATGATGAGATCATCACCGACCCCGGATCTGGAATCAAGCCAGGACCATCACCTTGATCGCCTGGCGCCCGTCCATCGCCGCGAAGCCCTCGGGGACGCCGTCGAGCTTGACCGTCTTGTCGAGGACCGGCGAAGGGTCGGATCTTGCCGCCGATCACGTCGGCGAGCAGCTCAGGCAAGTAGACCCAGACCACCGCGTCCGTCGCCGCTGGGATCTTCGAGTCGGCGACGTTTCGACCCGGACGTCCCCTTCGCCGTGATAAACCGAGGCACGCATCGCCGACTCCACATCCAAAAGTCGAAAGTCAAAGGGTCGGCTCGCCGTCATCTTGACCAGGGAGGCAACCATCGGTCGGTTTGTATCGCAGGGAGTTCTCACGGCCCGCGCCCGCTCCCCGGTCGACGAACTGGTCGGGGATGTCTACGCTTAACCGGGTCTTCGCCGGTATCATGATCGAGACCAATCGGCGGTGAGTGGATCAGTCCGCTGAAACTCTCGTTGGTCGTCAATCCCGATAAGCTTCGGGCGGAAAGGTCGACGAGTCGATGAGTTTCGCGATCGCCGGGTTGGGAACCGCGTTGCCCGAGCATCAAGTCGAGCAGTCCCGGGCGGCCGAGTTGACCAGTCGGATCTCCGGCCATGACGACGCCCAGACCCGGCGCTTGGCCGCGCTCTACCGCCGATCCGGGGTGAAGACCAGACACGTCGCGCTGCTGGATCGACTCGACTTGGGCGAGGTCAGCCCCGAATCGTTGGGTCCGAGCACCCAGGCGAGGATGGAGCACTACGAGGCCGCCGTCCGGCCGCTCGCCTTGCTCGCTTCGCGTCGGGCTTTGGGTTCGAGCGAGGTCGAGGCGTCGAGCATCACCCATCTGGTCACGGTTTCTTGCACCGGGTTCAACGCTCCCGGGTTCGACCTGGCCTTGATCGAAGGCTTGAATCTCGACCCTGGGGTGGCGCGGACCCATGTCGGCTTCATGGGTTGTCACGGTGCCCTCAACGGGTTGAGGGTGGCCCGGGCGTTCGCGGCCTCGGAGCCTTCGAGCCGGGTCCTGGTTTGCGCCGCCGAGCTTTGCAGCCTCCATTTTCGATACGGTTGGGATGCCGATCGGGCGGTGTCGAACGCCTTGTTCGGCGACGGTTCGGCGGCGGTGGTCGGTTGGCATCGGGGGGTCAATGGTCATCGGCCGGATCGGCAAGTCCCCTGGCATCTGGTCGCCAACGGCTCGACCTTGATGCCGGGCACCGGCGACGCGATGAGTTGGCGGATCGGCGACCACGGCTTCGCCATGACCCTCTCGCCGCAGGTTGCCGGGCACATCGCCGAGAACCTCCGAGACTGGTTGAAATCCTGGCTGGCCCGCTTCGACCTGACCCTCAAAGACGTCGGCTCTTGGGCGATCCACCCGGGGGGACCTCGAATCCTCGACGCGGTCGAGCAGGCGCTCGGCCTGACCCCCGAGGCGCTGGCCGATTCCAGGGCGGTGCTCGCCGACTGCGGGAACATGTCATCGCCGACGGTCCTGTTCATCATCGATCGGCTCCGGCGAAGGTCTGCTCCTCTGCCTTGCGTCTCGCTCGGATTTGGTCCCGGCCTGGTGATCGAAGCGGCCCTTTTCCAGTGATCGAGGGACGATGACCAGCGACTTCAAGTCCGATCATGCCGGCCGCTTCGACGTGGTGATCGCCGGCGCCGGGTTGGCCGGCGGGTCGCTCGCGCTTCGATTGGCCCGCGACGGGTTGAACGTCGCGGTCGTCGACGCGAATACTTTCCCTCGCGACAAGATTTGCGGAGAGTTCCTCAGCCCGGAATCCTGGGATGCGTTCGACGAGTTGGGTTTGACCGACGACATCCAGGCGCTCGACTACCAGCCGATCCAACGGGTGAGGATCAGCACCCCCCGGGGCCGCGAGGTCGTCGCCGAGGTGGTCGGTCCCGATGGCCGCCCGGGGATCGGGCTGACGCGGTCCACCCTCGACCATCTCATCCTCCAAAAAGCCCGGTCGGCCGGGGCGACGGTGTTCGAGGGGACTCGGGTCTCGTCGGCGATCGTCGAGGACGATCGGGTCGTCGGCGTGACGGCCCGGTCGTCCACCGGCATCTTCTCGATCCACGCCGACGCCACTGTCGCGGCCGACGGTCGCCAGTCGGGCCTGGTCAAGCAGACCGGGTCGACCCGAGGGCGAAGCTGGTTCCGCCCTCGGTTGTTCGGCCTGAAACGCCACTTTAGGCTGGAAAATCTCGATGACGGCGAGCGGCCCGGCACCGTCGGCCTCCACCTGATCTCGGGCGGCTACGGCGGGACGTGCCGGGTCGAAGGGGACAGCACCAACCTCTGCGCCCTCCTGCCGGAAGCGACCGTCCGGGCGCGCCGAGGGGACCTCGACCGGGTCGCGTATGAATGCCTGGGGACCAACCCGGCGCTGGCTCGATTGCTGGGCGGTGGCGAGCCTTGGGGGGAATGGAAGACCGTCGCCGGGGTCCGCGTCCAGATCTCTCGGCCGAACCGACCGGGGATCTTGTTCGTCGGCGACGGGCAGGGGACCGTCGACCCTCTGGGCGGCCAGGGGATGACGATGGCGCTTCTCGGGGCGGAGGCGTTGGTCCCCTTCATCAAATCGGGCCTGATTCGGGGCGGTCGCGGCCTGGACCGCCGCCTCCAAGCCCGGTGGCACGACGCCTGGCGTGCTCGGTTCGACCGCCGGATCATGCTTTGCCGAGCGTTCCACCATCTCCTGGTCCGACCATCGATCACCGACGCCGCGTCGCTCCTCGGTCCGGTCGCCTCTCGGTTCCTCTCCTCCTGCTTCGGGCAAACCCGAGACTCGAAACGAGGTCGGGTCCGTGTCGGCGGGATCGCTTGAACAAACCGGCCCGGCGCAACAACTTGGGCGTTGCGGCCCGGTCCTCCGTCTTCTTATTTTAGAAGGTTCGATGAGCGACCCCAAGCGATCGTCGCCGAGGCCGGATCGGTCCGGGCGAAGCGTCCTCGATCGCGCCCGAGGAGCGGAACCTGCCATGATCTCGACTTTGGCGGTGGCTTTGAGTTTGATCTCGGGCACCTTGGCCGACGGACCCGCCCCGGCCCAACCCGAGCCGCCGTTCTTGCACCCGCTGTTCACCGGCCACGGGATCATCCAACGCGACATCCCGGTGCCGATCTGGGGTTACACCACGCCCGGCGCCCAGGTCAAAGTCAATTTCGCCAACCAGTCGGTCGAGACTTCGGCCAACGACTCGGGAAAGTGGATGGTCAAGCTCGGCCCGTTCCCCGCCGGGGGGCCGCACACGTTGAGCGTTTCGGGTCCGAAGACGGTCGAGGTGGCCGACGTCCTGGTGGGCGACGTCTGGCTCTGCTCGGGCCAGTCGAACATGGAATGGCCGGTGGTCGGGTCGACCCGAGGCGAGGAAGAGGTGGAAGCCGGCGACCACCCGAACATCCGCCTCTTCACCGTCCCCAAAAATGCCAAGGTCAAACCCGTCGCCTCGGTCGACGCGAAGTGGGAGGTTTGCGGCCCGAAGACGGTGGGCGAGTTCTCGGCGGTGGGCTACTTCTTCGGCCGCGAGATCGAGCGTGACGTCAAAGTCCCGGTCGGCCTGATCGACTCGTCGTGGGGCGGGACGATCGCCGAAGCCTGGATCGCCGCCGGGTCGGTCGCCAAGATCGGCGACTTCGACCGGGCGCTCGAGGCGGTCCGAGACTCGGTCGACGCCCCGACCAAGACGCCGGCCCGCTACGATCGGTTGTTGACCACCTGGTGGAACGAGAACGACCCGGGAAGCTCGGGCCGGCCCGCCTGGTCGACCCCTTCGCTCGACGCGACCGCCTGGAAGACGATGGAACTACCGGGCAACTGGGAGGACCGGGGCTTGGTCGACTTCGATGGGATCGTCTGGTTCCGCCGCGAGATCACCTTGCCCGAAGCCTGGGACGGCAAGCCGATCACGCTCAACCTCGGGCGGATCGACGACTACGACACCACCTACCTGAACGGCGTCGAGGTCGGGCACCGTGAGGTTTGGGACGTCGTCCGCGACTACAAGGTCAAGGCGGGCGTCGCCAAAGCGGGGCGAAATGTGATCGCCGTCCGGGTCTTCGACCGCCAAGGGCTGGGGGGATTCGCGGGGCCGGCCGAAGACTTCAAGATCACCTTGACCGGCGACGATGACGCCGACCCTGTCTCGCTCAAGGGGCCTTGGTCTTACCAAGTCTCGGCGAAGATCGACGACATCTCGTCGCCTCCCGAACGCGATGAGGACAACCCGAACCGGGTCACCGTCCTCTACAACGGGATGATCGCCCCCCTGGAACCGTTTGCGATCAAGGGGGCGCTCTGGTACCAGGGCGAGGCCAACGCGAGTCGCCCCGCGCAGTATCGTCGGGTCTTGCCCGAGCTGATCCGCGATTGGCGGTCGCACTTCGAGGTCGGCGACTTCCCGTTCCTGATCGTCCAGCTCGCCAACTTCCAGAAGCGTCGCGATCGGCCCGCTCGATCAAATTGGGCGGAGCTTCGAGAAGCCCAGTATCTCACGACCAAGGCCGTCCCGAACGCCCAGGTGGCGCTGGCGATCGACATCGGCGAGGCCGACGACGTCCACCCGAGGAACAAGCAGGAGGTTGGCCGTCGGCTGGCCCTCGACGCCCTGGCGACGGTCTACGGTCGGTCGGTCGAGTATTCCGGCCCGACCTTCCGGTCGATGGAAGTCCACGACAACTCGATCCGCCTGAGCTTCGACCACGCGGCCGGCGGGCTGGCCGCCCGAGGCGGCGGCAAGCTCGAAGGCTTCGCCATCGCCGGGAAAGACGGACGCTTCGAGTGGGCCGACGCGGTGATCGACGGCGACGGGATCGTCGTCTCAAGTACCGAAGTCGACGAACCCGTCGCGGTCCGCTACGCCTGGGCGGACAACCCCGCCTGCAACCTCGAAAACCGTGCGGGACTGCCTGCGGTCCCGTTCCGGACCAACGCCCCCGAACCGGGGAAATAAGGAGTTTTAGCCACGGATGGAACACGGATGAAACACGGATAGGAGACAGAAAAAAAGTTTTATCTGTGTTCCATCCGTGGCCTAATTTGCTTGATTTCGATCAACCCGGCAGGGGGCCTCGACTGGTGGCGATCACCGCGTAGAGCGGGTCGCCCAGCGGCCTCCTCCGGCCTCGGTCGAGGACTTGGATCTGTTCCCACCGATTGGTCTCGGCGAGCCAGTCCTGGACGAGGCGTTTCCGGCCCGTGTCATTGGTGCTGAGCCAGGCGAAGACCGCTTTGGTCGGGAAGCATCGGTCGGAGAAGGTGATCACGATCGGCCCGCCGGCCTTGACCACCCGCGCCGCATCTTGGAGGACCAGTCGCGGTTGGGTGAGGTAGTCGATCGAGACGCAGAGCGTCGCGGCGTCGAACTCGCCCGAGGCGAACGGCAGGGCGGGATTTCGGTTGAGATCGTGGACGACGAACGATTCGAGACGACTGTTCTTCGCCAACTCCGCTCCGTTCATCCCCAAGCCGACGACCCGACCATACTCGACCTCGGGCGGGAGGTGGCTGATCCAGCTACTCATCAAGTCGAGGATCGACCCTCCGCCCGGCAAGGTTTCTCGGTAGACTTGGGTGACGGCGGCGATCGCCCCATCATCGATGTGGGTGACGAACCGAGGCTGCCCATAGAATCGGGTGTCGGGGGTTTCATCCTGGCGGCGGAACGATTGGTCCACGAGCAGCCTCGTTGCGGGGGATTCCGGCGCGACCTCGACCCGAGGGCCGACGGGTTTGTTGTAGGCTCCGGGTCGATCTTTTCGACCGTCGAACCGGAAATCCACCGTCAGTCTCGGAGCATCTCCGGTCGCACTCCCGCCGCCTCGCCTTTGAAACCAAATGGCCGGGGCTTATAGTCTCCGACCACGTCGACATTGGAATCGGCCCGGATCTTCTCGTCGAGGTTGGCCGCCCAGTAGGCCGCGTTGACGAGCAGCCGGCGAAGCCCGGCGTTCTCGAAGTCGGTCGCCGCGCCCATCGTCGTGGTGAACACCCGGGCCGGCTTGCCCGCTTTGCCGGTGTATGTCTTGACCCACGCGATCGGCAGTTTGGGGTCGTTCTTCTTCCCCTCCAGCGCCTTGCCCCCGGGCGTCATGTCTTCGACCACCTCGCCGAGGACCAAGGGGCGGCTATCGCCCGGAAGCGGGAGCCGGACGCCGTAAACGTCGGTCGGACCCCAAATATCCCCCGACTTGATCCCTCGGAGGATCGGGTGCCCCTCTTCCCCGGGTGCGATGATCCCCCTCGTGCTCTGCTTGCCATGGCTCCCGTGGTGGCTGATCCAGGTCTCGCCGAGGACCTGGCGGCCGAACCCGCCCTCCCAGCCCGGCTCCTTGCTCTGGAAGGAGTATTGGTCGTAGGTTTTCCCGGCCTTGATGTTGAAGGCGTGGGTCGCGGTCCGAAGCCCGATGATCGGCCGCCCCGAGTTGACGTAATCGTCGATCTCCTTCATCTGGTCGTCGGGGAGGTCGCGGAACCGGGTGGCGATCACCATCAGGTCGGCGGCCCGGAGCGCCTCCAAGCCGGGGATGTTGTCGTTCCTCGTCGGGGTGATCGACCCATCGGCACCCACCGCGAACAGGACGGTGCAAGTGAACCCGTGCCGCTTCGCCAGGATCTTGGCGAATTGCGGCAAGGCTTCTTCCGAGCGGTATTCCTCGTCGCCGCTGATCATCACCACTTGCCGGCCGACGCCAGGTCCCTCGACCCCCTTGTAAACCACCCAGGGGTCGGCGGCGACCAGATTCGGGACCGGACCGAGGAGCGAAACGAGGAGCGGCATCCCGAAAACAAGGCAAGATCGAAGGTTCATGGGAGGTGACTCGTTGGCGACAACCTCGATCCGCCCACGTTGGAGCCGTCTCCAAGATGGGCCGGGCTTCGAGGTTGTCGATTGAAGGGGATTGGCCGAAGAGATCTGTCGAACGTGACCAGACCGAAGGGGGTCGACTCGACTTCGGTCGAAGCCAACCCCCGACGGATTTCACGCCGATTACATCCGACGGCCGGGTCGAGGACAAGGGTCATGCCTCGTTTCCGAGGTCGTCGCAAAGTTCTCCGATCCTCAATCCCACGCCCCCTCCGCTCGGAGTTCAACCCTTCGAGGACCGCCGGAAGTGTTCCGCGGCGTTCATCGAGCCGGAGAATTGATGGCCGAATCCGCCTTGATGGCCCATCGGCGTCGTGCCCGTCGGGGCGGCCGTCGTGGTCGAGTTGGTCGTCGAGGCGTCGGTCGCCGTGGTCATGTTCCAGGTCGAGGGGTTCGAGGCGCTCGGGGTCGTGACGCCCGAGGGGTTGGCGGGGGGCGTGGGGAGGTCTTTCTTGACCGCCTGCATGTCGGCTTCGAGCGTCGCCTGGTCGGCGGGGGTGACGTTGGACGCCGTCTTCACGGCGAGGCGGTCGGTCGCCAGTTGGTCGATCAGATTTTGCGGGACGGCCTGGCTCTTGAGGACCGCGTCTTGATCCGCTTGGATCTGGGCGATCTGGGCGTCGGTCGGGGGGGCCTGGCCGGCGAAGATGGCCTGCTGGTCGGTTTGCAGCGTCTTGAGCGCGGTGGGGTCGGCGGTCCCGGTCTTGGCGGCGTTGATCGCCTGGAGATCCTTGCGGACGCTCGCCTGGAGCGCCGGGGTCACCTGCGACTTGTCATGGATCGCCTGCCGGTCGGTCTTGAGCGTCTTGAGGTCGGCGGCCAGTTGCGGGTTCGCCTGGGCGAGCTTCGAGGAATCGACCGACGAGCTATTGCCGGTCGCCATCCCATCAAAGTTGCCGCCGCCGCCGAAGTGATGACCCCCGAACCCGCCGCCGAGGCCGTCGGCCATCGGGTTCTGGCCGTGAAGGCCACCCATCGGGCCGAAGGAACCGAACGTACCCGGTTGGCCGCCCTGGCCCGGAGCGCCGGCGAAGCGGTGCGAATCACCTCGGTGGAAGTTACCGCCGCCAAGCCCGGCCATCTGGACGGAGCCGATGCCCATCATCGGGTCGGCCGCACCGGCCATGCCGGTCATCAGCTTTCGCCCTTCGAGCGACTCGCAAGCGAGGGATGCGTTGGTCCGCTTGCGGCCGGAATCTTCTTTGCGCGGAGTCTTCATGGGACGATCCTTGTCCTTTGAGACCTGGTTCGAGCGAAATTTTCCGATCAAACGAAGCGAAGTCGCGGGCTTCCTACCCCGACTCCTCGATCCAACCCGACAAATTAGGGTCAGTGTGACGGTTGCCCGCGACGCTCCTCGAAAACGAGGAGCCGCCTTTCCAGGTGGGCTCACGCGACACGCCCCCCGACGCGACACGCGATCCAACTCGATCGGCGGCTCCTCGCAAGCTGCCTTCCGGTGGTTCGTCCACCGAAACGTCCCGATCGAACCCTGGGCTGGGGTTGGCGGCTCGAGACACCGCACCGAAGTTCGGTCCCGTCGAGTCGCTCACCATGCCCAGTTTTCGATCCTGACACTAAACAATACCAGGCAGCCGCCCGGAATCTTACAGCTTTGCCGCGAATTCGGGAAAAAACTTCTCGAGGGGGTAAAAGCCGGGCCGCGTCGTCGCTCGTTTCGCTTCATTCGCCCTGGGCGAGCTGCAACCGTTGGACCTCTTCTTTGAGGAGCTTCTGGACGCGATGCTTGGAAACGAAGATCGCCGCCACCGAGACCGCGAGCCGGCTTGAGGCTTCGGCCCCCGACAACCCTTCGATGGCCGTCAGCCGGAACGCTTCCCAGGTCGAGGCCGCGACCCGCCCTTGGACGTGGTTGACGGCCATCTCCATCAACTCTCGGTCGAATGTTTCCTCGAATCGACGTTTCAGGTCCGCCCGCGCCTCGAGCGATTCGAGTCGTCGAATCATCCGACTGTCCGACCCTCGCAGCCGGTTGGCGATCATGTCGCTCCAGGCGTGCTGGGTCACGGTCTTGAGCCAGGCCCGGAAGCAGCGAGAGGGGTCGTAGCGGAACTGCGACAACTTCTCCGTCAATCGGGCGAGGACGTCCTGGGCCACGTCTTCGGCGTCGGCTCCCTGGAGTCCCCACTCTCGGCACCAGGCGTAGATCATCGGTCGGTAGCGCCAGACGAACTTCTCCCAGGCCGAGGCGTTATTGGGCGTCTGCTTCAGCGCTTCGAGCAACGTCAAAGAAGTCCGTGAATCCGACCATTCGGCCATCGCCCATCCTCCGGCCATCGGCAAGCCTCGTCGACACTTGACCATCGACACGACCGAAACCCCGGTTCGAGTTCGTCGAACCAGGACAACCGTTCCCCGATCGGAATTTTCCCGGAGTCTCCATCCTTAGGGTATCGGCCTCTCATTCCTCGGTAAAGGTTTGTCAAAAACGTCAACGCTCGGGACTCTGATTTTGGAGTGGGAACGAGAGTCGATTGGGCGTAAGATTGTCTGGGAACCCAGGGCCATCCGACGTCGTTGTCGGGCTCCCCGCCGACTCGATCATCGACAGTCCCGACGTGCCCTTCCTCGACGAGAGCGCGAACCGTCATGACCCCTTGCCCGACAGACGAGCAACTGGCAAATCTGCTGGATGAGCTCCTCGGGCATGAGGAATTGGCGGTCGTCGAGACGCACCTCGAACAATGCCCTCGATGCCAACAAGCTCTCGAAGAGCTGACGTACGAACGGTTTTCCGCCGCCGAATGGCACGACTCGGCGGACAAAACCCAACCGACCCCCGACCCCGTCGCGGTCGCCGTCGGTCCTCCGGCGGGCCATCCCGGTTCGCTGATCGACTCGGAGATCCTGGCCGAGCAAGACTCGCGCCGGAAGCGGTTGATCCTCGACCTGTTCCCTCGCCGGCCGTCATCCCTCCACGTTTTTCCCTCGGACAAGCTCGACGCCTCGGACGGGCGATCTGAAACCAACGGCTATCCTCCCCAGGTCGACGGCTACGATATCGTGGGCCGGCTCGGGCGAGGAGGGATGGGGATCGTCTACCGGGCCCGACAGCATGGGCTCGACCGCCTGGTCGCGCTCAAGATGCTCCGGGGCGGAGGCCACGCCGACCCCGAGTCCCTCGCCCGGTTTCGGATCGAGGTCCGGGCCGTCGCCCGGCTTCGCCATCCCAACGTGGTCCAGGTCTTCGACGTCGGCGAGTCGGGCGGATTGCCGTTCGTGTCGCTGGAACTCCTCGAAGGGGGGAGTCTCGAAGCGAGGAACGGGGGAAACCCCCAACCCGAAGACGGTTCGGCGACCTTGGTGGCGACTTTGGCGCGGGCGATCGCGTCGGCCCACGACCTGGGGATCGTCCATCGCGACCTGAAACCCGCCAACGTCCTGTTCAGCCGAGATGGCGTCCCCAAGATCACCGACTTCGGCCTGGCCAAGAGGCTCGACGAGGACGACGGGCAGACCCAGTCGGGCCAGGTCATGGGTTCGCCGAGCTTCATGGCCCCCGAGCAAGCCCGGGGCGAAGCCCGAGACGTCGGCCCCGGCGCCGACATCTACTCCCTCGGCGCGATCCTCTACGAGATGCTCACGGGGCGGCCCCCGTTCAAAGGAGGATCACCCCTCGAGACCCTCAACCAGGTCATCCGGATCGACCCGGTCGCCCCATCCAAGCTGAGGCCGGGACTGTCGCGCGACCTCGAGACGATCTGCCTCAAATGCCTGGGCAAAGAGCGATCGCAGCGATACCTGACGGCCAACGCGCTGGCGGACGACCTCGATCGATTCTTGGAGGGCTTGCCCATCGAGGCGAGGCGGGTTCGGGCCGTCGAGCGCGCCTGGAAGTGGTCGAAGCGGGAGCCCGCCGCCGCCTCGCTCGCCCTGATCGTCGTCGCGGCCGTCGCGGCCTCGACGTTCTTCGGACTTCGAGCGGTCGAGACGTCGAGGAATCAGGTCAACCAGCTGCGGTCCGAAGGGTCGAACGCCTTGGTCCTGGCCGCCTCGGCGACGAACGATCGACGCTGGGGAGACGGCCGCGAGACCCTGAATCGCTTCCTCCGAGACGCCTCCGGCAAGCCGTCGCTCGCCGACCTCCGACGCCAGGCCGAGGGCATGCTCGACCGGATCCAGGCCGACGAGGTGGCCCAGAAGGACCTCGCCGAAGCCCGATCGAACCTGGCCAACTTCAAGCGGCAGGCCCGACTCGCCCAACTCGGCGATGCTCGATGGCTCCAGACGAGCGGCCGGCTCGACGGCGACCCCCGGCCGGTCCGCCAGGCTGCCGAGAGGGCCCTGGCCCTGGCCGGGCGTTGGGAGCGCGACTCGACCGGCCGCCCCTCGGCCTGGCGAGCGGCCGACCCTTCCCCTTGGCCCAGCGAAGCCGAGCGATCCGAGGTTGATCTCGCTTGCCTCGAGTTGATCTTGATCTTCGCGGAGGCGACCGGGGACGCCGCCCCGGGCGAAGACCCCCGGGCGCGACTTCGCCTGGCCCTGGAGTTCCTCGACCGTTCGTTCGGCCGGCGTCCCGCGACAAAAGCGGGATTGTTGCTCCACGCCCGCCTGTCGGACCATCTCGGCGATCCTTCGGCCGCGGCCGAAGATCGTCGACGAGCCGAGGCTTTGGTCGCCAACGACGCGCTCGACCGGATGGCTTCGGGCCGAGAACGTCAACTCCAAGGCGACTGGACGCGGGCGATCGTCGAGTACGAAGCCTCGCTTCGACTCGACGCCGGCCAGTTCCGGGCGCAACTCGCTTTGGCGGTTTGCGAGCTGAGGGCGGGCCGACCCGAAGAAGCCCGGGCCGGTCTTTCCGACTGCCTGAAACGCGAGCCCGGGTCGATCGACCTGCTCCTGCTCCGGGGCGTCGCGGCGGGCGAAGCGGCCGGAGGCCGCCTGGATCGGGCCAGGGCGAGTCGAGACCCCGACGCCTCGCCCGAGGCCGATCGGCTGTTCGAAGCCGCCGAGGCCGACTTCAAGGCGGTCGAGGACTCGCACCCGAGCGACCGCGATCGCCTCCCCCTCTTGATGGACCGCGGGATCGTCCGAATCCGGGCCAACCGGATTGCCGAGGCCGAAGCCGACTTCGCGGGGGCGGTCCACCTCGACCCCGAGTGCCTGGGGGCCCGGGTCAATTGGGGTCAGGCATTGCAAAGGCTCGGCCGGGCCGACGAGGCGATCGTCCAGTTCACCCGGGCGATCGCCATCGACCCGAACCGCGCCGCGTTGTATCGGGCGAGGGCACTGGCCCGGCTCGAACGTGGGGCCGCCCTCGATCAGGCCGTCCGGGAGGAAGCGATCCTCGACCTGGGCGAAGCGATCCGACTGGGGCGATCGGGTCCTTCCGACATTGCCGTCGACCTCGCTCGACGGGCCCGCTTGCACCATCTCGCCGGCCGGTTCGATGCCGCCCTGGCCGACTCCGACGAGGCGATGGGGATCAGGCCCGACCAAGCCGACGCGGCCCTGGTCCGGGTCCAGGCCCTGCTGGAGTTGAAGCGCTACGGCGAAGTGGTCGAGGCTTGCGACGCGGCCCTGGTCCGTCGACCGAACGTCGCCGACTTCTGGGAGCTTCGGGGCGTGGCCCGGTCGTTCCGCCGGCAATATCTCGACGCGGTCGGCGACTTCACCCAGGCGCTGACCTTGAGCCCCGACCGATTGTCGGCCCGAACCCAGCGGGGTTGGGCCTACCTGGTCTCCGACGCATCGAAACTTGCCCTCGCCGACTTCGACGCCGCGATCAAGCAGGCCCCCGAAGGCGCCGAAGCCTACGCGGGACGCGGGTTCGCGCTCGCCCTGGCGGGCCAGTACCGCTCCGCCGCCGACGACGCCGAGGAATCGCTCCGAAAGTCGCATCAAGGCGATGCCCGGACCGTGTACAATGCGGCCCGGATTTACGCCCGATGTTCTTCGGGGCTGCTGACCGGCTCCGCCGGGAAGCGGTCTCCAAGCTCGGCCTCGCTCGCCGAGCATTATGGGGACCGAGCAGTCGCGTTGGTGCGGACGGCGATCGAACGTCTGCCCATCGAGCGACGACCGATCTTCTACCGCGAGGTTGTCCAAGCCGACCCGGCGATGGCCGGCCTCCGCCAGAGCCCGCAGTTCGCCCGACTGGCCGGTCAACTGGGAAGACCGGGCCAATGATCCAGCCCTTGAAACCAAGGCGGATCGCATGGAGGAAGGAGCCGCATCCTCGATGAAATTCCTGGCAACTCGCCCGCGATGGTTCTCCAAGCCACGGCGGCTCCGCCCTCGTCGTCCCGTTCCCGGACATGTCGATCCGATACTTTCGACCCTCGAACGCCGCGATCTCCTTTCCGCGATCCCGGTGCTTTCCGGCCCGATCGCGTCGATGCCTTCGATCGTCGAATCCCCCTCGACCGCCGATTCCGCGGGGATCGATGCCGCTCCTGTTTTGTCGCAAGCTCAAGGGCCCAACCCGTCCTTTGCCGATATCCTCTGGAAGCACCTCATCTCGACGCCGAATTCGAGCTTGATCGATCCTCCGCCGCTTTCGCTGTCGATGACGACGTCCACCCCGGGCGATCCCCCGATCCCGCCGTCATCGATGGACGATCCAACCTCGAATCCAAGGGATGGTGATCCAGGCCCGCTCGACCCTCCACGACCGATCAGCCACCCGGCGCTGTCGGCGGCGAGCATCCTGGTCGACGGCAAGCCAACCCCCGAGTTGGCCGTCGCCGACGACTCCGAAGGCACGGTCGACGTCTTCGGAGGGACCAAGGTCATCTTCAGCGTCGGCGGGCTGAATCACCCGGAAGCGGTCAAGCTCGCGGACCTGAACCACGACGGCAACCCCGACCTGATCATCGCGGATTCGGGAGACAATAAAGTCCTCGTCTACCCCGGCCAGGCTGGAGGGGGATTTGGGCCCGAGGTGACCGGAGGCTTGGGCATCCCGGTCGGCAAAGATCCGGTCGGCCTGACCGTCGGGGACCTCAACGGTGATGGTCAGCCCGACCTGATCGTCGCCAACAAAGGCTCCAACAACGTCTCGGTCCTGCTTGGTCGCGGTTCGGGAAGTGGTTGGGGCTTGACTCCCGACGCCACCGTCGCGGCGGGAACCGCCCCGGTTCGAACCTTGATCGTCACCCCCGATCAGGGCTCATCAACCCCCAACCTCCTGATCTGCGACAGCGGCTCGAACGACATCTACTTTTACAGGACGACGACGAGCGGACAGGTCGAAGCCCAGCCGGCGAAGATCATCACCGTCGGAGACTTGCCGGACGACTTCTTCGTGGGCCGGTTCAGCCGTCGCCAGGAGATGGACCTGGTCACGATCAACTCGGGTTCCGATAACCTGACGTATATCGGCGGGATCTTCTCGCCTCATCCCAACCGGCAGGTGATCTCGACCGGGGGTTCACACCCGATCGCGGCCGTTCCCTTGAACATCAGCATCTCTGGGATCAGTGATCTGATGGTCGCCAACAGCGATGGCCGGATCGCCCTGCTCCAGGCGGGCGACAATGGACTCCAACTGACCGGCTTGGCCGCCCCCTCGGGACTCGGCAACATCACCGCGATCGCGGCGGGCGAGCAGGGCGACGGCGCCCTGAACATCTATGAAGCTTCGAGCAACGCCGACTCGATCGCCATCCTCCAATTCAACCTCGGAGATGCTTCGGTCTTCGGCACCGCCCCCGCGACGACGATTCCCATCACGATCAACGCCGAGAACAACTCGCTGGTCGTCGAGATGATGACCAACGGCGGCGCGATGCTCGACCTGGTCGGTGTGCTCTGGAGCGCGCCGGGCCAGTCCGGAGCGTCCGACGACCGCACTTTGTCGCAGGGCCAGGCCGGTGCGTGGTCGCTCGGCCAGAGTTTGTCCAACCTGAGCGAGACCTGGGAAACCGGGTCGGTCGCGGTCCTCTCTTCAAGCGGCGAGGGGCAAGGGGATGAACCCGGCCCCGGGGAGGCTTCGACCTCTTGGTCCCGCTTCGTCCTCGGCCTCGATGCGGCATTTGAATCGTTCCAAGGGGGTATTTCTTCGGTCGGCTCGTCCGACTCTCCCCTGGCCGACGACTGGTTTTCTTCGACCCGGGGGACGAGTCGTCTCGTCCGCGAAGCTCGTGATTTTCGGCAAATCTCGGCGCGCCCGGAGTGGTTCGACTCGACGGTCGAGCAGTCGCCCGGCGGCCCTTCGTTCGAGGATCGGGAAGGCGTCAAACCCTCTCGAGCGTTTCGCCTCGTCCCGACCTTCGAAGGCAACACCTCTTCGAACGAACCCTCCGAGTTGGCGACATCGGTGTTCGGGTCGGCCGTTGCCGTCCGGTTGCTGGTCAATGCGTCGCCTCCGAGACGACCTCGGCGGCGACCGGAGGTCCGATCCTGGACCCGAGGTCGAAACGAAGCCAACGCCCCTTGGCCCGAGGTCTTCCCGCCCATGAGCCCTCATGGCTGAAATTCGCCTCGAAGTCGAGGCATGAACGGATCGTCAATTCGAAGCGGTTCGAGAGGCGACGCCCGGTTGGCTCCCGGCCGAAAGGGTATAACTCTCGAATCTGGAGATTCAGGTTGCAAATCGCAGGATCGCAGATCGCAAAAAAATCAGAAACCAAGGTCTTTCAAGCTTTTGCGATTTGCGATCCTGCAATTTGCAATTCTTGAACCCGATAAAACTCCAGATTCGAGAGCTACACCCCGGCCGAAACCCCGCGGCGAGTTCCGGTTGACAATCCCTGGCTCGAGGATAGGATTGCGGTCGCGCTTGGGTTGCTCCCGCCGACGGATCGATCCGGCGTCCAGCCTCAACCGCGATTCGATTCGCGCGGACGGGGCTTTTTTTGTCGAGCCAAGTTTAGCCGGCTCCATGAGGAAGAGGTTTGACCTCCGAGCGGAGTCGTTCAACCTCGCGAAGGACGGATACGCATCCCAGGAATTTCCAACGCATTTCAAATCGCGGATCGCAAATCGCAAAGCCATACGGATGCACCATTTGCGATCCGCGATTTGAAATGTGCGATGAATTTCCGGGATCGGTATGAGTCGCATGGATGCGGTTTTAACCAGGGAAGGACCTTACCGATGACGATCCTGGGCTACCTTGGGCCGGAAACGATGCTGCCGATGACTTCGGTCATCGCGGGGATCGTCGGGTTTGTGATGATGTTCGGTCGCAAGGCGTTCGGACTCGCCCTCCGGCCTTTTCGGCGAGAGCCCGCGGCGGTCGCCCCGAAGACCCGGGCCAGGGGCCGTCGACCCACTTCGAGTCGGGCCGTCGCCCCGATGACACCTCGGACCGGACCGATCGCGGATGAATCCTCGGATTCGACGTCGACCTGACCCCAAGGTATTGAGCGGAATTTCGCCGGAGCGGTCCAGGTCGTCGATCGTTCGCCGGGCTGAACTCGGAAACGGACCTTCGATCGCTGATCACAGGGAGGCCCGAGCCATCAAACGTGTCATCGTGGTCGGGCTTGATGGACTCGAGCCCTCCATCGTCGGGCCGATGCTGGCCGCCGGCGAGTTGCCGAACCTCGCCCGACTCGAGGCGTGGGGCGGATCGTCTCGGGTCGCCACCACATCCCCGGCGCAAACTCCGGTGGCCTGGTCGTCGTTCGCCACCGGGGTCAACCCCGGCGGTCACGGGATCTTCGACTTCCTCAGGCGCGACCCGACCACCTATCGGCCCGACATCAGCCTGACCCGGCACGAACCCGCCTCGGCGTTCCGCCCCCCCCGCGCGATCAACCTCCGGAGGGGGTCGACAATCTGGGGCGAATTGTCGAAGGGGGGGATCGCCTCCACCGTGATCCGATGCCCGGGGACGTATCCCCCCGAGCCGATCCGGGGCCGGATGCTCTCGGGGATGGGCGTGCCCGACCTCCGGGGCGGGTTCGGGACCGCGACGGTCTATTCTTCGGACCCGACCTGCGTTGCCCTCGAAGGGGAGCGGCTGGTCCGAGTCGGACTCGCGGACGATCGGACGATCAGGACGGATCTGATCGGTCCTCGGAACCCGAAAGACCGAACCGACCTGGAATGCCCGATCGTCGTGACCCGAGACCTCGACACCCGAAGCGTATCGATCCGCCTCGAAAGCTCGAGCGAGGCGGTCGAAGTCTTCGAAGGCCATTGGAGCGACTGGCTCATGGTCAACTTCCGGGCCGGCCCGCTCCGGACGTTTCGAGGGATCGTCCGCTTCTACCTCGGAAGCCTCGGCCCCGACTTCCAGCTTTACGCTTCGCCGATCAATTACGACCCCGCCTCGCCCCCCTACTCGATCAGTTCGCCCGTCGACTACTCGAAAGAATTGGCCGAAACCATTGGGCTGTTCCACACGACCGGGATGGTGGAGGACCACGGCGGGCTGAACAACCACCGATTCGACGAGGCCGCCTTCCTCGACCAGTGCGAGACCGCCTGGCAAGAGCGCGAGGCGATGATGCTCGAAGGGCTCAAGGGGTTCGACTCGGGCCTGTTCTATTGCTTGTTCGATACCCCCGACCGCGTCCAGCACCTGTTCTGGCGGTTTCGAGACCCGGGGCACGCTTCGCTCGGCGGGTCGAAACCCGACCCGACCTGGTCGGGGGTGATCGAGGACCAGTATCGCCGGGGCGACTCGATGGTCGGCCTGGCCCTGGAACACGCCGACGCCGAGACCCTCGTCGTGGCGCTGAGCGACCACGGTTTCGGCCCTTTTCGCCGAGAAGTCCACTTGAACGCCTGGCTCCGAGAGCAAGGTCTGCTCACCCTCCGGGCCGGGGTCGAGCCTGGTCCGGCGGCGGGCGACCTCTTGGGCGGGATCGACTGGTCGAAGACGCAAGCCTACGCCGTCGGGCTGGGCGGGATCTACCTCAACCTCCAGGGCCGCGAGCGCGACGGCGTGGTCCCGCCGCGGGAAGCTCCCGCGCTCAAGGCGAAGATCGCCGACCATCTCTCGAAGCTGGTCGACCCGAAAACGGGCGAATCCGCGATCCGACGCATCCCGACCCGCGAAGAGCTTTACCAAGGCCCTTACGTCGCGGAAGCCCCCGATTTGAACGTCCACTTCGCGTCGGGCTATCGGGCTTCGTCTTCGACCTCGATGGGGGGCGTCGCGAGCACCGTCGTCGAGGACAACACCTCGAAGTGGAGCGGCGACCACATCGTCGACCCCGACCTCGTCCCCGGCGTCTTGTTCATGAACCGAGCGTTCCGGGGGGATCAGGCTCGTCTCATCGACCTGGCGCCGACGATCCTCAAGGCCCTGGGTGTCGCCGTCCCCTCGGTGATGGAAGGGAGTTCGCTGATTCCATGAAGATTTTAGTCATTGGACTCGACGGGGCCGATCCCGAGCTGTTGCTCGGCGACGAGCGGTTGACCAATATCCGGGGGTTGATGGAATCGGGTTGCTATGGGCGACTCGAAAGCATCATCCCGCCGATCACCGTCCCGGCCTGGATCTGCATGGCCACGGGCCGAGACCCCGGCTCGATCGGGGTTTACGGGTTTCGAGACCGGGCCGATCGGTCGTACGACAAGATGGCGATGGTCGAATCTCGGACCGTGGCCGACCTCACCCTCTGGGATCAGGTCGCCCGCGAAGGGAAGAGGACCATCCTCGTGGGCGTCCCTCCGGGGTTTCCGGCCCGGAAGCTCAACGGGGTGTCGGTCGGCTGCTTCCTGACGCCCGACCCGGCCAAGAACACATTCACCCACCCCGCCGGCGTGGCCGGGACGATCCGGGGGTTGGTCGGCGACTATCCGGTCGACGTCCACGGCTTCCGGGACCGCGACAAGGGGCGAATCCTCGACGACATCCGGTCGATGAACCGGAAACAGTTCACGGTGTTTCGCCATTTCCTGGCCGATCAGGACTGGGATTATGCCCAGATCGTCGCCATCGGGCTGGACCGGCTCCAGCATGCGTTCTGGAGCGACCACGATCCCGAGCATCACCGCCACCAGGCGGACACCCCGTTCCGGTCGGCCATCGTCGACTTCTATCGAGAGCTCGACGACGAGGTCGGGCGGGTCCTCGACGCGATCGGCGACGACACGATCGTCCTCGTCGTGTCCGACCACGGCGCCCGTCGCCTCGACGGCGGGTTCGCGGTGAACCAGTGGCTCGTCGAGCAAGGTCTCCTCGCCTTGAACCACTACCCCGACAAGCTCACCCCTTTCAATAAGCTCGATGTCGACTGGAGTCGGACGGCCGCCTGGAGCGAAGGCGGGTATTATTCTCGGGTCTACCTCAACGTCCAAGGGCGAGAACCCCAGGGCCGCATCGCCCCGAGCGACTACCAGGCGATCCGGGACGACCTCAAGGCCCGGTTCGAGGCCATCGGCGACCCGGCAGGGCGTTCGATCGGCACCGAGGTGTTCAAGCCCGAAGAGGTCTACCGGGAAGTCCGGGGGGTCGCCCCCGACTTGATCGTCCACTTCGGCGGCCTGTCCTGGAGGGCTTCGGGAGGCGTCGGCTACCCGAGCCTGCACATCTTCGAGGACGAGACCGGGGCGGACGACAGCAACCACGCCCAGCACGGCTCGTTCGTCCTCGTCGCGCCCGGAAACCCTTTGAGCGGCGAAGTCGAAGGGGCTCGACTCCTCGACGTGGCCCCCACCTTGCTTGACCTCGGCGGCTATGACATCCCCCCCTCGATGCAGGGGCGGTCGCTGGTCGCCGGAATGGACCGGACGCTCTCAGCGGGAAATCCTCCCGAGGGCGATGACGACGACGAAATGGTCCGCTCCCGGTTGAGCGGGCTGGGCTATCTCGCTTGAAACGGTCGGGCCGGATCACCCGTCGAGGCGGGTTGGTTCATCGGTCGTCGGGGCCGGGCGAGACCGCTCGCCGGGCAAACGTGTTCACCAGGCCCCGCGAGGTCGGACGTCGCGTCTACCTCCAACGGTATCCAAGTGGAGCCTGCGTAGGCGAAAGGAACCTACTTGCTCCAAGATAGCAAACGCTTACCTTGATTGAGAAGCTTCGTCGATCGAAGGTGGGCACTTTGCCAGGCCCGGCGAGGTCTCGAACAAGCAAGGATGAAACGAGAACACCGATGGGACGACTGTATTCCGAGTTCCTGGGCGGCCCCCGGGCCGTGGTCTTGCTGATCTTGCGGCTCGTGGCGGGCATCGCCATGACCATCCACGGCAGCGGCAAGATCGGGCACCCGACGAGCTGGATGGGGGACGCGCCTATCCCCGGATTTCTCCAGGCGGCGGCGGCGATCTCCGAGTTCGGCGGCGGGATTTGCTGGGTCTTGGGGGCCTTGACGCCGATCGCTTCGCTCGGCTTGATCGGCACGATGGGCTTCGCCACGTTCATGGTTCACGTCAGGATGGGGCATCCGTTCGTGGCGGACAAGCCGAGCGACCCGGCCGCCGAGTCGGCCGCGGGCTATCTGGCGATCGCCATCTTGCTCCTCGTCGTCGGCCCCGGGCGGTTGTCGGTCGACTCGCTCTTGTTCGGCAAGAATCCCGTCGCCAAACCCGAACCCGCCCGCAACCTGGCCGGCTGATGGGTCGGTCATCAAGGCTGATCGCCCGTCGCCCCAACCTGTCGCCCGCTTCGAAGGAGACTCCACCATGAAGATCATCGTCGTGTTTTACAGCACCTACGGGCACATCCACCGGCTGGCCGAGGACCAAGGCAAGCGGGTCGCCGAGATCACTTCCAAGCTCGTCGCTCGATGAACTCGATCAGCATCCTGGGCCGTCTCCGCGAGAGTTCTCTCGGCGGCCCAGGTTTCTGTCGAGTGACCGATCGGGACGACCGTCCGAAGTCCAAACCCACTTTCTCGAAATTGCTCACCGTCAACAACTTAGGATATCTCGCTCACCTCGATTCGGCCCCGGCACGCTTCCTGCTTTTCCCCTGAGCCGTTCGAGGCTTGAGGGACTGGGAATACACCGACGCGACCGAAGCGAGGGAGGGGACCGTGGTTCGAACCGGATGGATGGCGGCCAAGTTCGTGACGATTGCGATCCTGGGCGGATCGTTGAGCCTCGATACGACTCAGGCCCAGGCCCAGTCTTATGGCGGATATCCCGGCTACGCCCCGAGCCAGGGTGGTTGGTCGGCGCAGGTCGGTGTCGGGTCGGGCTACGGGTCTGTGGGTCAGGGCTACTCCGGCTACCCGGCGGGTGGTGCCGCCTACGGGGGCGTCGGCTACTCGCCAGGTTTGCCGGCCAATCAGGGCGTCGCCTGCCGGCCTTATCCATCCCCGGCGCAGCGGCAAGGGTTCCGCGAAGGCCGATATTACTACGAGACCGGGATCGCCCCCAACCGACCGCTTTCCCCAGCCGAAGCCCGAGGCTTCGTCAACGGCGAGCGGAGGGCCGCGGCGACCCCTTGGCAACTCGACCCCGCCCGCCAACAAGGCTACCGCGAGGGGCAAATTTACTGGGAAACCGGACAAATTCCCAACCGACCCCTGTCCCCCGCCGAAGCCCAAGGATTCCGGGCCGGCGAGAATCGCGCCGCGATGGGCTCCGGGTACGGTTATGCGAACCCGTATTGAATCGGCGAAGGACCCGGATCGGACCTCGGTCTGGCGGACCCGATCGCCTCGAAGCTCCCCCCCTTGACCGGTCCTCCGTCGGCGAACTCCCCTTCGCCGATCGGGACCGGTCAAGCCTTGTTTTCCAGCTCCCGGCTCGTTGGGCCGGCCTTAACCGATCCCAAGAAAGAATTGCGGATTGCAGATTGCAGAGGGAATCCAATCCAATTAATGCTTTGCAATTTGCAACCGTGCAATCTGCTATGCGGGAACTTCCTGGGATGCATATTAGTCTCGTTTGATCCGGGCGTTGGCCTCGGCGACCTGAGGAGGCGTCATCGGCCTGCACTGGACTTTTCGGATCAAGCTCGACGATCGGTAGGTGGCGAACCCGAGCGGTTCATTCGCCCGGGTTTCGAGCCGGGTCTTCAACTGGGCGCCTTCGTGGTCGAAGGCGAACACCTCGGCACCGTCGACCAGGCAACGGATCACCCGGGCCGTGACCTGGATCTCGAAAGCGTACCAGACGTTGTCCTGATATTTGACGAAGTGGTTCGTCTCGTTCTCCGAAGCACTCGCGCCATTCACCAGAGACAGGCCGGTGACGCTCCCCCCCCAGCCGCCGTTGACGAGCGTGACGAACGAGGGGCCGACCGGGAAGGTGGCCGCGGCGAAGAAGTCGTTGCCCGACGTCCGCTTCGCCTCGAAGCTCAGCGCGTAATCCAAGGTGGGCAGGTCCGCCCGGGTGCTGGTGACGCCGGTCATCGGCGAGCCGACGGACAAGGCGATGGAATCCGCTTCGACCGAGACGGTCCCCACCTTCGAGCCTGGAATTGGTTTCCAACCGTCCAGGGTCCGGCCATCGAACAGCGAGGTGACGGCTAAAGGGGGTTTCGGCGGCTCGTCGGCATTGACGGTCGGATGATCTCCCAGGGTCAAGCAGGTTACGATCATCAATCCGGCGTTGAGCGGGGGGAGTGCGAAACGCATCGAGCGGTTCCTTTGCGAAGGTGTGTGACGACGGGCGACGAAGCACGATCAAAACGAACATTATTTGCCGATGCAGAACCGCCGGAAGATCCGATCAAGGAGGTCGTCGGTCACCACGGCGCCGACGATCCGACCGAGGTCGTCGATCGCTTGCCGGAGGTCGATGGCGACCAGGTCATCATCCTCGCCCCTGGCCACCGCCTCCGAGGCGAGCCGCAACGATCGGGCCGCCGAGTCCAGCCCTTCCGAGCATCGGGCGGCGGTCGCCGCGACCCCGTCGGCGAACCCGTCGCTCCCCTTCGACCGGATGATCCGGCCGATCGTCGACCGGAGCGACGCCAGGCCCGACCCGGTCGTCGCGCTCGTGACCACGGCGGGAACGTCATTCGAAACGAAGTCGGTTCCGCCCCGAGGGAACAAGTCGGCCTTGGTCCAGACCATCACCGAGGGCCGGTCGGTTCGGTTCGGAGCGAACCTGCTCGGGCCGGAATCGCCCGAGGAACAGTCCAACACCAGGTCGGAGATCCGCGATTGCCCGGCCTGGGCTTCCTGGGCCTTGGCTTCGATCGGGGCGATGGCCGCTTCTTCGCCCGCGGTGTCGACGAGGTCGACGATCAGGCCGTCGCAATCGCACTCGGCTTCGAGGTAGTCGCGGGTGGTCCCGGCGGTGGGCGAGACGATCGCCCGGTCTCGACCGATCAAGGCGTTGAACAGCCGGCTCTTGCCGGCGTTGGGCGGGCCGACCAAGACCACCCGAGGGCGTCCGGTCACTCGGGTTCGCCCCCCGAGCCGACTCGCCAGGCCGGCCAGATCGTCGGATTGTCGACGCAAGGAATCGGCCAGGAGACGGCGACCGAGGGGGTCGACGTCGGCCTCGTCGGCGAAGTCGAGATTCGCTTCGAGGTGCGCGAGGGTATCGGCAAGGTCGTCTCGGAGCCGAGTCAGCGGCGAGGCGAGGCCGCCGGCCAGTTGGCGGAGCGCGACGTCAAGTTGCTCGGGCCCTTGGGCGTCGATCACCCCCAGGACCGCCTCGGATTGGGTCAGGTCGATCCGACCGGACAGGAACGCCCGGAGGGTGAACTCGCCGGGTTCGGCCAACCGGGCACCTCGACCCAGGTAAGTCGCCAGGATCGCCCGGAGGATCGGCGGCGAACCGACACTCTGGACCTCGACCAGCGGTTGCCCGGTGTAGGTCCTCGAACCCGGCCAAAGGTTGACCTCGACGGCCAGAGGCTCAGGGAGGCCATCAACTTGGAGCAGACCCGCCCGACGCTCGGCCCACTGCGGTCGAATCGGATTTGAAGGCGTCAGGTTCGAGCCTTGAAACCTCGAAAGGGCGACCTCGAAGGCTTCCGGGCCGGTGAGTCGAACCAGCCCTCGCCAACCGCCGGAGGCGGGGCTTGCGATCGCGGCGATGGTATCCGACAGGTCGAGCGTCGTCACGTCCCATCACCTCGGTTCTCGGGAAGAACCCGAGAAAACGGGCCGGAGACGTATGGTCCCGGCCCGATTCGTCGATCAAACGCGATGGGCGGGAAGCGGCCTCAGCGACGTTTGCCGGGCGGCTTCGATCGAGGGCGGTTGCCGTCGCCGTTCGACCTGCCGTTGCCGACGACGTTGCCGCTCCGGCCTCGGTCGGCGTTCCGGATCGTCTTATCCTTGGCCGCCTCGTCGAGGAGCTTCTCCAGCCGCTTCCCGAGCCACCCCTGGGGGGCGACGGGCGCATCCCCCGGTTTCGGGCCTCGGGACGGCCCGTCGCCCCCTCCCGACGTGCCGTCCAGCCCTTGTCCCAGTTCACCGGGCTTGGGGGTCTTCATGATCTTCGGCAGAAGCAAACGCTCGCCGATCTGCCACAGGCTGCTGGTGATGAAATACAACCCAAGCCCCGAAGGGACCTTGTAGAACATGAAGGCCATGAAGACCATCATGTACTTCATCATCTTCTGCTGGGCTTCGGCCTCGGGCGTGGTCGGCGGCGGGCTGAACAGCTTGGTCTGCACGAGCATCAAGGCCACGACCAAGAACGGGAGGACGTTGAAATACTGGCCGATGATCGGCAACTCGACCGGGAAGCGGAACAGCATGTCGGGCGCGGCGAGGTCCCGGATGTAGAGGAAGGACGAGTGGCGAAGCTCGACGCTGTTGTTCAGGCTCTGCCACAACCCGACGAAGATCGGCATCTGGATCAGCGCGGGGACGCAACCCGCCGCCGGGTTGACCTTGTTCCGCTTCCAGACCGCCATCGTCTCTCGGGTGATCGCTTCCTTGTCGTCCTTGTACTTCTCCTTGACCTCGGCCAGGAGCGGCTGGAGGTCCTGCATCTTCTTCGCCATCATCGCTTGCTTGCGGCCGATCGGGAACATGATCAGCCGCACGGTCATGGTGAGCAGGATGATCGCGATCCCGTAGTTCCCCTTCGAGCCGCCGAACGCCTTCGACACGCTCTCCGTCAACCAGTAGATCTTTTCGAGCAGCGGGGCGATCACGCCTTTGGCCAGGCTGGAGGCGAACGGGATCGTGACCCACTGGTTCTTGCGATACGACGCCAACTCGTCGGCGTCGAACGGCGACAGGCTCGCCGACGTCTTCGGCCCCACGAACACGCGGTAGGTGTGGACCACTTCCCCCAGGTTCGGGCCGACGGCGATCGGCTTCGAGTCGATCGCCACCGTCACGTCGGCTTTTTGGGTGTCGATGGTGTTGGGATTGATGATGTAAGAGTCGCTCGAAGCGTCCCAGCGGTCTTCCTGGGTCTTGGGGGTCGGCCAAGGCTGCACGAACGTCGCGAAATACTGGTCCTCGACCCCGGCGAATTCCAGGGGGTTCGCGGTGATCTGCTGGGTCGGGTCGCCCGCGTATTTGACAGCGTCGTAGCCCGTCCGGGTGATGACGTCGGTCGACCCTTTGCTCACCTGTCCGAAGAACACGTCGCGATAAGTCGAGGTGTACCACTCCCCCTCGATCGGGATGCCGTGCGGCCCGATCAGGCGGTAGGTCAGCTTGGCGTCGCCGCTCGCGCCGGCGAATCGGAGGTCAACTTCGAAGCCGTCTTGCCCCTCCCAGATCCGGAAAACCTTGGTCACGTCCACCGAGGGCTTGCTGAGCCTGGCCCGGAAGTGGATCTCCTGACCCCGGATGACCGCCTTCGAGGCGGGGTCGACTTTCGATACCGCTCGGACGGCGGGAAGTTCTTCCTTGTCGCGGACCACTTCCCAGGCGACGATCGGCGCCTCGACCTTGAGCCCGACCGCCGCCGCGTCCAATCCGGCATCCACTTCACCCTCGGCCGCCGGTCGCGCCCCTTTGACGACGGGCGAGACGAAGATGGCCAACGAGCCGGGCGCGTCGGGGGCCTTGGGGTTGTCCTGGATCAAGACCAACCGGCCCGGCTTACGGTTCCGGGCCGCCGAATCGAACTCGGCGTCATACCGCGACGAGGTCGCCTGATAGACCGAGGCGTCGGTCTGGTCGAGTTGCAATCGCAACCGGTAAGGGTTTGAAGCGTCGTTCACGTCGCCGGCGCCGATCACCAACTCGTCGGCCCGGGCGAGTTTGGGGGCGTTCGCCGCGACCTTGGGGATGCCGTCGTTCTCGGTTTTTGTTTCGACCGACGGGCCGTCTTCGCGCAAAAACGGGTCGGCGGGCAACTCGTCATCCGTCCGCTTCGACGGGTCGGCCGCGACCACGGCTCGATCCTTGGCCGCCTTGTCGACGCCGGGCTTGGCGGCTTTTTTCGGAGGGTCGGTCGGAGCGATCAAGCCGGTCCGGACCATCACGGACTGCAGTCCGAGGAAGGTGACGGCGCTGAGGATCATGCAAAGAATTAGCCGCTTATCGCTGCTCATCGTGGGAGGGACCTTGGCTTCGGGTAGGGCGACAAGCGAAAGGGCGAAGCGAAGGTCGGTCGCCCGAAGGTTGGATCAACGGCCCTGGCGGAGACGGTCGCCCAGGAACGGGTCGAGTTCCGGCACGTCGTAGATTTTCCGGATCGTCGCCTCGAAGTCGTAGGCCAACCGCCGGAATGTCACCCGGATCGGCCCGGCCAAGGGCGAACGCGACGGAACGGGCGTCCGGTCGTCGAGTTCGTCGGTCGACTTCTCGAACGAGACGGTCTCTCCCGAACCGGAACGGTCGGTTGCCGAGGGCGACGAGGCCGAGGCCGGCAAGCCGTCGTCGAGGATCACATAGCACGATCGGGGGTCGCCGTCGCGCGGCTGGCCGACCGACCCGACGTTGATCATCACCTTGCCGTCGCCCAAGGTATACTCGTGATCGATCTCTTCGGGCGAGTAGAACTGATACCCTTCGGTGAACACGCCCGGGACGTGGGTATGCCCTTGGAAACAATATTTTTCCACAAGCTGGAACAATCGCTCCATCTTGCGGTGGTTGTAGATATCTTCGGGGAAAATGTATTCGCTGAGCGGATTCCGGGGCGAACCATGCACGAACAAGAACGGGTCGAGTCGGTGGGTCCTCGGGAGCATCCCGAGGTACTCCCAGCGCTTCTCGTTGTTGGCCCGGTCGTGGGGGCTTTCGAGCTGGTCCCGGGTCCAGAAAATCGCGCGTTCGGCCCCGATGTTGAACCCGTCGGGATCGAACATGGCCCCCTGGTCGTGGTTGCCCAGCAGGGTCATCGCGCATTGATCCATCACCCGGTCGATGCACTCGCGCGGGTTGGGGCCGTACCCGATCACATCGCCGAGGCAGAAAATCTCGTCGATCTTCTGCGACTTGATGTCTTCGAGGACCATATTGAGGGCTTCCAGATTACCGTGGATGTCGCTGATCAGGGCGCGGCGCACCGGGGGAGGCCTCCGAAGGCGATCAGATCAGATCAAAGCGGGCGACCGGCGGAAATTTCCTTCGACGCGACCATTCTCTAACTGGACATGATCGGGTGCGGCTCTATCCACCCTCACCTAAAATAAAGCCGGGCCACGTCGATGGTCAAGGTCGACGGCTCGCGCCCGGCCGGTTTCTCACAAATCGCGGTTCTTGATCCCGAGGAGCCTGATCGTTTGAACTTACTCGCCATCGACACGTCGACGAACCGAGCCTTGGTCGCCTTGGCTCGCGGCGATGTCCGGGCCGAGAGCCGCCACGAGGGGGGCGGTCGGCATGGTCGGGACTTATTGCCCGCAATCGCCGGGCTGCTCGAATCCGTCGGGTTGACGCCTCGAAACCTCGACGCGATCGCCGTCGGCCTCGGGCCGGGAAGTTACACCGGGCTTCGAGTCGGCCTGACCGCCGCGAAGACGCTGGCGTTCGCGCTGGGCAAGCCGCTCGTCGGCGTCGAGAGCTTCGCCGCCGTCGCCCCGAACGCTCCCCCCGAGGCCAGGTCGATCTTCGTGGTCGGCGATGCCCAGAGAGGCGACCTGTATGTCGCGAGCTTCGCGCGACCCTCCACCGGCGCCCCGATCGAGACCGTCGGGTCGATCCGGGTCGTCGAGATGACCGCCTGGGCGGCTGCGCTCGAGCCGGGGTCGTGTGTCCTCGGGGCCAACCTCGACCGGCTCCGGTTAACTTGGCCAGGCCACGTCAACCTGGGGACGACCGAGCAGGGGCACCCGTCGGCCGACGCCCTGATCGACCTGGGGCTGTCGTCGCTCGGGTCGGGGGACCACGTCTCGCCGCACGCGATCGAGCCGAGCTACATTCGGAGGAGCGCCGCCGAAGACCAGTGGGACCGGATCGCCTGACCTGGCCGGGTGGCTCGAGCCGGGTAGGGGCGGTAAACTCGGTCGTCTGTCAAGTTCGAGGGAGTAAGATCGGAGAAGGGCTAAGAACGTGTCGCCAATCGAGCCTCCTGAGCGACCCGCGGCGCGACCACTCGACCAATCGAGGACCCGGTCGGCGTACAGCTTGCAGTGGAACCGATTTCGGATCGTCCGCCCCGACGAGGACCGGGCCACGTTTCGGAACCGGACCGGCCTGACCGCCGCCGACCTCGAAGGCGCGACGGTCCTCGACGCCGGTTGCGGGATGGGCCGATACCTCCGGGTCGCCGCCGAGCTTGGGGCGGGTTTGGTCGTCGGGGTCGACCTCAGCCGGGCCGTCGAGGCGGCCCGCGACCTGTCGACCGAGTTCCCCAATGTCCAAGTCGCCCAAGCCGACCTGTTTCGGACCCCGTTCGCCTCGGGCACCTTCGACCAGATTTATTCGCTCGGGGTCCTCGACCACACCCCCGACCCCCGCCGGGCGTTCCTCGAACTCGCCCGATTGCTCAAGCCCGGCGGTCGGATCGCCATCTGGGTCTACCACCGCGAGCGACCGGCCCTGGAAGCGATCATGGACGCCCACCGGGCCGTTTCGCGTCGTCTCCCCCTCGGGATGTTGGCCGCCTTGAGCCGGATCATGGCCCCGGTCGGCGGCTTTAAGAGGAGGCTGATGGCCAGCCCGATCCGACCCGTGGCCCGCTTCGGGGTCGCGCTGAACGTCCTGACCATCGGGGTCTCGATGCACCCCGACCCCGAAGTCCGGGTCTGCGACACCCTCGACTGGTACGCCCCCCGCTACCTGTCTCGCCACACCTTCGAGGAGGTCGCCGATTGGTTCCTGGAGGCCGGTTTAGTCGAGATTGAAGACTTGTCGACCAAACAAACCCACTTCCACGCCGGCCAAGGCAACGGGATCAACCTGGCGGGACGTCGTCAACGCTCATCGTCCGGCGGCCCTGTCACCTCGGGGGCAGGGGACCGATCTCGATAACAACCGCCGGACGTACGGCCCGGAACGCCGCGACCCCGGCAGGGGTGACTTTCGTCCCTCGTGCTGAGATGCATTGCAGGGCGGGAGCCGCCGCCAAGCGTAGCAATCCCGCGTCGGTCAACATGGTCGCATCAAGGACTAAGTATCGAAGTCCGGGATGCTTGATGATATGGACCATCCCGGCATCGGTCACCTGCGTGTGGCTCAGCTCGAGCCGGTTGAGTCGGCCCGACCAGTTCGTCAGGTACCCCAACAAATCGTCGGTGATCCCGATGCCGGATAAGCAGAGCATTTGGAGCGATTGTCTCCCGGCAAGTTGAACCAACCGCTCGTGTCCGGGTGCCAATCCGGTCAAAGTCAGGTTATAAAGTTGAAGGGCTTGCAGGGCTTCAAATCCGGCATCGGTGATGTTTTTCACGTCGAGCGCCAGGTCGGACAGATATGGTATTCGAGAGAGATGAGCTAATCCTTGGTCGGTGTAAAGGGCAGCACGGTCGTTGGTGAGCAGATGCAATGTTTTCAGCGAACGGATCTTGGCCAGATCAGCCAGCCCCGAGTCGGTGATCTTCGACCCATCAAACTCCACCGAGTATAATTTCGGCAGAGTCGTCAACACTGACAAGCTGGCGTCGGTCACCCTGGTTTCCCCGAGGCTGACCGACGTCAAGCCATCAAGCCCTCGGAGGAACTCCAGCCCGGCGTCATCCTCGGGCGATGGGCAGATCCGAAAGCTTTTAAGCCGTCGTAAAGATCGGAGCGACGGTAAGTCGTCGAGATGGCTTGACTCCAAACCGAATAGGAAAAGCTCCAAGTCTTCAAGGCTGGTTAACATGGCCAGGCGACCCAACCTTGGATCTTCCAGGGGAACGCCACAAAGGATCAACCGACGCAACTGATCCAGGTCGGGTAGAGCGTCCAGGGCCTCGGGGGGCACTTTGGGTGGTTTCGTTCGCGGGGATTTGAACCAACCTCTGATGTCACCGAGCGAGACAACGGACACTTCCTGAAACAGTTCGTCCCCCAACCCTTCTCGGACCCAACGGGGAGTCTTAGGCGAAGCCCCGAACTGAATCTGCCCGTAGGGTAACATCTGATAATCGTAAGCAACCCCGCCCCCCGCCGCCTTGATCTGGGCGACCGCCCGCCGCTGGATCGACGCCCGACGCGCCTTCCAACCCAGGACCCCGCCGACGACCAGGACCAGGACCATCAAGCCTCGCAAGCTCAGGGCGAATCTCCGACGTCGGGGCCGACCGGCGGTCGAGTTCGGTTGGATCGCGGGCGACTCGTCCATCAGGATACCTCGGAGATAAAACGCGGGGAGGCTTGAAATACCCGGTTCGAACCAGGCTGGGGACAACGATACTATGTTGGGGCGATCCTAGCCCGCCTGTCAACGACAACTGTCATTAGTTGGGTTCGTTTGGTCGACCCCCGCGCCGCTTGGGGGAGTTGGCTTCGTTTGGTCGAAGGGTGTCTTGGGCCGGGCGGAAGATCGGGGTCGAAGCGTGGCGCGAACTGCCGGGATTGGGTTCGTTTTTTCTCGACATCATGCCCGGGAGCGAACCGGAGACTTGATTGGGCGACGGGATGACCCTACTCTTCGGTCGATGTCTGATTTCTGTGCGTCGCCCCAACTTCGCTCACCGAGATTGGGTTCGTTTGGGAAACGTCCTCTCCTTGGCCTTGTGGGAGCTTCGAAGTATGAGCGGAGTCATGCCGATCGCCGAGAGCAACCCGCTTCGACAAGCCTTGCCCCGGACCCGAGTCCCCGACCCCTGCTCGGTCGTCTTGTTCGGCGCCACCGGCGACTTGACGCACCGCAAGCTCGTCCCGGCGCTCTACCACCTCGACCAGAATGGCGCCCTCCCCTCGCAACTGGCGGTAATTGGGTTCGCCCGCCGCGACTGGAGTGACCAGTTCTTCCGCGACGAGTTGAAAAAGAGCCTCGCCGAGACCAAGGAGTCGGGCTTCGAGGCGTCTTGGGCCGAGTTCAGCCGGCGGGTTTTCTTCAACGTCAGCAACTTCGACGAGCCGGAAGGGTACGCCAAGCTCAGGGAACTCTTGGCCAAGATCGACGCCGGCCACGGAACCCAGGGGAACCGGCTTTTCTACCTCGCGGTGTCGCCCGAGTATTTCTCGGTCATCATCGAGCAGCTCGGGCAGGCGGGGCTGATCTACGCGGATGACGGCGAGGGAACCCCCTGGAGCCGGGTGGTGATCGAGAAGCCGTTCGGCCACGACCTGGCGTCCGCCCTCGACCTGAACCGCGACGTCGGTCGGGTCCTCCGCGAAGATCAGGTCTACCGGATCGACCACTACCTCGGCAAAGAGACGGTGCAAAACATCCTGGCGTTCCGCTTCGGCAACGCCATGTTCGAGCCCCTCTGGGACCGACGGATGGTCGAGTCGGTCCAGATTACCGCCTCGGAAGAGTTGGGGATGGCCGGGGGCCGAGGCGGTTACTACGACAAGTCGGGCGCCCTCCGCGACATGATCCAGAACCACCTCTTGCAGTTGCTCTGCCTGGTGGCGATGGAACCCCCCGTCGACCTCGGCGCCGACGCGGTCCGGAACGAGCGGGCCAAGGTCTTGCAGTCGTTGCCGATCTGGAAGCCCGAGGAGGTCGACCAGCACGTCGTCCGGGGGCAATACGCCGCCGGCTCGATCCAGGGGAAAGAGGTCGACGGTTACAAGGGCGAGCGGGGCGTCGCGCCCGACTCGACGACCGATACCTACGTCGCGCTCCGGGTCACGCTCAACAACTGGCGATGGGCGGGCGTCCCGTTCTTCTTGAGGACCGGGAAGCGGATGCCGAAGCGGGCGACCGAGATCGCCATCCAATTCCGCAAGCCGCCGACCACCTTGTTCGAGGTCGACGCCGAGGGGAACGGCGGAGCCAACCTGCTCGTGCTCCGAATCCAGCCCAACGAGGGGGCCAGCCTCGCGTTCCAGGCCAAGATCCCCGGCTCTCGGCGGCGGCTCCAGGAAGTCCGGATGGACTTTCGCTACGGGACCGCGTTCGCCTACCCGACCCCCGAAGCGTATGAGCGCCTGCTCCTGGACGTCCTGCTCGGCGATCCGTCGCTCTACACCCGGACCGACGCCGTGGAAGCCGCCTGGAAGTTCGTCAACCCGATCCTAGAAGCCTGGAACCAGCCCGGGGCCAACCCCCCGGAACCCTACGCCGCCGGGACCTGGGGTCCCGAACTCGCCGACAAATTGACCGAAGGGTGCGGCCTGGAGTGGCGGCGACTTTGATTCTTGGGATCAAGATCTAAACAATCGCACGAGTGAGCAAGCCATAACGAGTCAACTCGTCGCTCAATGCCGAGCGGGCGACCGACTCGGCGCAGTGGTCGTTGAAGAACTGGCGGCCGTTGCTCCCCAAAGTCTGGGTCAACGCTCGGTCATCCCATAACCGGCGGATCTGGCGGGCCAGGTCCGTGGCGTCGTGGGCCTGGTAGGTCAGCGCGGTCTGGTCGACGACCGCGTAATCGTCCAGGCCGGTCGACCGGGTCACGACCGCCGCCACGCCGAACTGCATGGCCACCACGATCGTGACGTGCCCGCAGGGGACCTCCGAGCCGACCAAAGGGACGACCGTGAACCTCGAAAAGTTGAGGATATTGATCGCGTCGGGGAAGGGGATGTTGGTCCGGACGGTGACGTTGGCGGGGACGGTCAAGCCCTGCAAATTGTCGGGCCGGACCACCGCGACCAGGGGGATGTCGGGCAGTTGCGCCATCGCCGCCATGAGCGTCGGGTAGTCGCGGGCATTCCCGCCCAGCGAGCAGATGTAGTCGCCGCCCACGGTCGGGCGGTCGGGCGGGTTCATTGCCAGAGGACCCATCGCCCAGTGGATCATCTTGAAGCGGTCGATCGGGAGGTCGAAATAGTTGGCGTAAAGCTCGCGTTCCATCGTCGAGAAGACGACGAATCGGTCGACGTCGCGGAACGCCGAGGTCATCAACCGTCGCTTCAAACCCTTCGGCAACGCGGCGAAGTTGAAGCTCCAGGCCAGGTGCGGGATCGGCCTCTCCGACCGGCGATTGATCTCGGCGCAGCGGTACGTCGCCTTCGGGTCGTGCGAGATCAGGAGCTTCGCCCCTTCTCGCCCGGCGAAGCGGACAGCCTTCCGGCAGCCTCGGGTCAAGGCGAGCGACGACCACTTGAGCTTCCGCTCGGCCCAAGTCTGGGCCGCGGGCCCGAAAAACTCCCAGCGGATCTGGTCGGTCGTGTCCGCCTCGAACCATCGCCAGCCATCGATCGAGAACGGGACGACGTTGACCACCAACGGGCGGTCGGCGATCGGGCGGCCCAACCCTTCGACCGATCGCGTCGTGGTGGCCGAGTGCACACTGTCCGATCCAGCCATGTCGCCGCCTCGATCAAGGAGCGTCTTCCATCGAACCCAAGCCTTGGTGGTCTTCGAGTTTAAGACCTCCAACTCACCCTGGCAAGGGTGGTCGACCGCGTGAAAAGCGTGGGATGAGAAAAGGGGTGTAACTTTCGAACCTGGAGATTCTTCGGGATCAAGGATTGCAAATCGCAGGATTGCAAATCGCAAAGGGTGGAAAGATTTCGCTTTGCGATTCTTTTGCGATTTGCAATCCAAATCTCCAGGTTCGAAAGCTACACCCTGAGAAAAGCCCGCGTCGAGATCCCACCAGAGGGGCGACGCGGGCCAAGGTTCGAGGCGGAAATCGGGTCAGTCCTTCGCTTGCGACTTCCACCAGTCTTCCATCTTCTGGGCCTCGGCTCGGGCTTCGTCGAGCTCGGCCTCGGTCGCGGCGTTGAAGCCGCCCCCCTCGAAGCCGCTGAAACCGCTCAGGCCGCCGGTATCGCCAAAGCTTCCGGTTTCTCCGAAGCCGTTGCCCTCGCCGTTGCTGTTTGTCGCGGGTTCGCCCTGGCCGAAGCCGTTACTCACGCCGTGACCATCCTGGTCGACCAGGCCGTCGCTCGACGGTTCCGACTCCACCGGGTCGGCGATCGACGAGGGCGGGGGCGTCCCCCTCGGCGGCTTCGGCTTGGCGGCGAGCTGGTCGCGGACCCGGTCGAGCCACTCCTGGTCGGGCAAGCCGTAGGGGCGGAACTTCTCGGTCTTGCCTTGCTCCTCGTTGAAGAGCAAAGCCCGGTTCTCGCCGAGTCGCCCGGCGGCGGGGGAGTCGATCAACGATGACGAGTCGTTGATGCTCATCTGGAACAGGACTCGAAGCTCGAACTCGCCCGCCGTGGACCGCTCGAAGGTCCGGTTCAGGTTGCCCAGGGTGTCGCACCAGCAGAGGACGTGGATGCCGAAGTTCGGCCCTTCGCGGAGGATTGTCACAAGCTGCTTCGACGGGCTGGGCTTCTCCTCCTCGCCGGACTTCGACGAGAAGCCGTAGTCGTCGTCGGACTTCCGCAGGTCGCGGAACCGGCCGAGGTCGTAGATCACGACGTAGATCGAAGGGTATTCCCCCTGGTCGTCGGCCTGGCGTCGAGTCAACTCCTCGGCGACCTCGCTCAGCGCCGGACCGAGTTCCCGCCAAGATGCCGACCGGAACGGGTGCGGGATCACGTCGCCGAGCTTGGCCAGGACACCGAGGTTCGGCGAGTCGGGCGGCGAGCCGTCGAAGACGTAGAACTTGGCGGAGCCGGCACTCGGGTACGGGTCGTCGCCGGGGTCGCTGTGCTGCGCCGCGAGGCTCACGATGGCTGTGGACAAGATCCCCAGGGCCGATTCGTCCTGTTGGCCGACCAGGAGGACGTGGGTCCCGCTCTGTCGCCGGAACACCGCCGAGGTCGGGTCTTTGATGGCGATCGCGTCGCCAAGCCAAGCTTGGGCGGAGCGGATCTCGGCGGCCCACTCGGGGGCTTCGAGGGCTTCTCTCAGGAGCGGATTCTTCTCGACGACGGCGGGGAGGTTCCCCTCGAAGACGAGCTGCGGCGTGTCGGGCATCAAGTCCTGGGCGATCGCCTTCGACTTGAGATTCTTGAGATATTCTTCGCGGTTCGCGTCGGGGAGCCAGACCACCTGGAAGATGTGGTTGCCTTCGATCATCCCGTTGGCGTCGTTGTAGATCGCCTCGCCCGGGCGGGTGAGCAATCGGGCGGCGGCGTTGTCCTCGCTCAAGATCAGGTGCGAGTCGGCCTCCGAACACTGCAAGGCGATCCGAATCGCCATCTGGGCCACCGTGGTCCGGGCGAGCGAGTACGCCCCGCCCAGCGTTTGCGACCCGAGGATGACGTGGACGCCGAAGGCCCGCCCTTGCCGGACCAGCCGGTCGAGCAGGAGCGAACACTCCTGCGCGACCTTGTCGTCCTCGATGAAGAACTCCTGGAATTCGTCGACCAGGAGCAAGATCCGCGGGAGGTATTGGCCGGTATTCTTCCGGTAGCTCGCGACGTCCTGCGCCCCCACGTCGCGGTACATATCCCCCCGACGCTTCAACTCGACGTCGAGGCGCTGCAGGACGCTCAGGCCGAACTCGCGCTCCGACTCGACCGCGACGACCCGGGCGTGCGGCAAGCCGTGGGCCGCGTAGGTCTTGAACTCGACCCCCTTCTTGAAGTCGATCAGGTACAGTTCGAGTTCCTTCGGGCTGTACATCAAGGCGGCGTTGGTGATCAACGCATGGAGCAAGGTCGACTTGCCCGAGCCGGTCTTCCCGGCGATCAGGACGTGTTGCGAAGTTCCCTTGCCGAGCATCAGGTTCTGGAACTTCGTCGCCCCGGCGCGGCCCATCGGGACGTCGATGATCGACCGGCTGTCCCAGGTCCAGTACTTGTCTTCCTTGGGGGCGATGACCGAGAAGGGCACCTCGACCCGCTTCGCCCGCTTGGCCGCCTCGCCGGAGATCTTGACGATCCGGTTCAATTCGGTGTCGTCGGGAGGGGTGTCGAGTTGGAGGCGATACTGCTCGAACGGGCTGTCGCGCCAGACGAACTTGCCGTCCTTCCAGACCAGGTTGAGCGTGTTCGGTTCGAGGTCCTTGGCCAACTGGTTGGTGGCGTTCTGGAGCTTGGTGTCGAGGCTGATCAGGACGTAGACGCCGCATCGGGGGCCGCTCTGGGCGATGCTGATCAGGCGGCGCTGGGCGATGTCGGAGAAGCCGGCCGGGTAGTTGGCGACGACCAAAACCCGGTACGGTTCGGCGACCTCGCCGGCCATCTCGTTGTACTGCTCGATCGACTGGTATTCGTTGCGGAGATACGTCTGGATGACGTTCTCCATGTGCTCGGTCAGGTCGAGGAGCCGGTGCTCGATCTGGGCTTGCTCGGTCCAGATCCGGCTGTTGACCATCAACTCGTCGACGTCCTTGAGGTTCATGAACGTCGAGAAGTTCTGGCCAAGCCCGACCGGGTCGAAGATCGTGAACCGGACCTTGCCGGGGGGGACGGCGGTCAAGAACCGGAGCATCGCCAGTTGAAGCGCCTGGACGGCGGGGCCTCGCCCTTCGTCGTTGGCCTTGAGCAGGAGCGAGATCTTCGAAGGGAACTCGATGAACGCGGGCAAGTTGAAGGCGTCGGGCGTCAGTTCCCTGAGCCGGGGATTTTCCGGGATCGCGTTGGGGATCTGCTTGAGCGGGACGTGGAACTGGCCGACCCGGAGGGCGGCGGGCGACTCGGTCGGGAATTCGTAAGGGTTCCAGGCGGGGTCATGCCAGGCGGGGAACAGGCTCTTGGACCACTCGGCGACCTCGGCGATCTCGGACCGGACCCTTTCGATCCCGTCGCGCCAGTCGCCGACGATCTTGTCCCAGTCGGCTTCATAGGTGGCACGCCGGGCGTCCATCGCGGCGATGTGGCGGGAGTCGATCTCGGCGATTTCCCGGTCGCCTTCCTTCTTGGTCGCGGCGAGGGTCTTGTCGTATCCTTCCTCGGCGGCGGTCAGGTCGGTCTCGTAGGCTTTTCGAGCCTCGGCCAGGACTTGAGGATAGCGGGCCTCGGCGAGCTTGATGTCGCCGTCGCGGCGAGCCTCAAGCTCGGGGATGAGCTTGGCGTGGGTATCCACGGCTTTCTTGTTGAGGGCATCGCGTCGGCGGTCGACCTCGGCCCGGAACTTCTTGGCCGTGTCCTCGACCCAGCGGGTGGATCGATCGGCCAGGCGGTCGGCATCTTCGACCGCCTGGAGCATCGGCCCGGCGGCTTCGGTGAGCTGCTTCTTGGCGACCTTGACCAGGGCGACCCGACCGAGGAACCCGCCGACGACGGCCACGGCCAGCCCGACGATCGGGCCGACGACCCAGCCGGCCGCGAAGCCGACGGCGGCCGTGACGACGAGGAAGGCCACGACGCACAGGAAGATGTAGAAGTCGAGCTTGACGACCGGGAGGATCTTCAAGCTGGAGGCGCCGAAGTAGTTCTCGCCGATCCGGACGGTCGCCTCGTCGAGCTTGGCGATCGGGTCGTCGTTGGGGCCGAACTCGGTCTGGTCGACGACCGGCGCGTCGACGACGATGTATTTCCGGTAGCTGGCCAGGTAGATGTCGGCGGCGGCTCGGGCGTCGGCGAGGTGGTGGAGCGACTCTTCGAGCCGACGCTTCATCTGGTCGGCCTTGCGGTTGACCTTGTCGAGGTTGGCGTCGTAGACGGCGCCGGCTTCCCAGCCCGCTTCTTCGAGCTGGGTGTTGGCCGCCTCGCTCTCGACCTTGAACCGCTTCTTGGCGTGGGCGATCGTGTTGTCGCGCCCGGATTTGGCTTCCGACGTCGCCGCCGTGTATCGGTTCTGGAGCGAGTCGCGGAGGGTCGTGATCTCCGCTTCGATCGCGCCCACCTGCGCTTCGAGGCGACGGACGGCCGCGGTCCGGGTGTTCTGGTACTGGCGGTCGGCGGCGGACTTGTCCTTCGCGTAGTCGACGTCGGTCTTCGACTCTCGGCCCGAGCGTTCGATGGCCAGGCGGGCCAGCTCGTTCAGGGCGTCGGCCTGGCGTTGGGTTGGGGACGGTCCGATCATCGCGATAAGTCCAAAACGGGTTCCGGGCGGGGTCGAGGTTCATCGAAGCGAACGAGTTGGGAGGCTCCCGGACCCGACATCGGGAAACGGTCGGTGAGCGGCGGGAGGTCAATCAGAGCGAGCCTGATCGAAGCAGGGTGTCGCTTTCGACTCCGAGATTCTTAGAGATCAAGAATCGCGGGATTGCAAATGATTCAAGGAGCATGATTTTGAATTTTGCAATTTGCAATCCCGCGATTTGCAATCGGAATCTCCCAAATCGAAAACTGTACTCGATCGAAGGATTTCAGGAACAGTCGCGCTTGACCTTCGTGGTGACTTCGGCGAGCTTGTCCATCCCCCGAGACACGGCGTTGACCCGAGTTTCGAGCGGAAAGATGTGGTTGGCTTCGAAGTCCTGGGCCACCTGGTCGAGCCACTGGGTCTTGGCGAGTTCCCAATGTTTTCGGAGATTTTTGATGGCGTAAGTCAGTTTCGTCGAGCCTTCTCGGCTCATGGTCGAGTCCTCCGGTCGGTTCCCAGGGAGAATAGCTCAAAATCAAGGACGTCGGGCGATCATTTTCCAGCCGGGAGCGAGGTGTTCAGGTAGTCGTCGAGGGCGTTGGCCATCCGTTCGAGCATCCCCAAGGCGTGTTCGAGGTCGCCGGTCAGCATGTCGCCGAGCGGTCGGGCCAGGCCGAGGTATTCGTCGATGGCGTGCTGGAGGAATGGTGATGCTTTCTTGACGATCTCGACCTTCTCCTCGGCCTCGCGGAGCCGGGCGTTGGCGATCCGGGTCGCCTCTTTCGCCTCGGTTTCCCCGGCACCCGACAACTTCTTCCGGTGCAGTTCGCCCCGGATCTCGTTCATCTTCTCGCGACGGCGCTTGACCTCGTTGATCCAGTAGAACTTCTGGGTCTGGTTGACCCACTCGGTGACTTTCCGGTTTTCCATCTCAACGGCGGTCAAGGCGTTGCGGGCGTCGTCGATGAAAATGAGCAGGGCTTCGCGGAACTCGCGAAGCGCGTCGACCGACTTGACTTTCGCGGTGTCAGCCATGAGGGACCTCCTGCTATTCGATGGGTCAGGTCAGATCAACGTTGTTGGAGGTATTCCTCGACCCGCTCGGCTTTCCGCATCAAGAACGGGACATAGGCGCTGCTGGCCTCGATGAAGCGGTTGATGACGATCAAGGTCGACTCGAATTCCTCGGTGAACTTCTCTTGCTCCTTGTCGCGCCAGGTCTGGCTCAACCCGGACAGTTGACCGTGGATCACGGCCATCTTGTTGTGCAACTCGGTGTTGAAGTGGCGGAGGTTCTGGGCGAAGCGGCGAAGTTCGGCCGGATCGACAACGGCTTGCGCCATGGCGAGTGTCCTGAGGACCGATAGGCAATGAGGCCACCCGGTCGCGTTGAAGGGTAGGGGAAGGGTACCATTTCGAGCGAAGCAACGCGGCGGGTCGAGGCGATCGCCCCAACCGACGATTTCTTCCAGATTAACCTCTGTCGACGGTCGCGTAAAGCGTCGCCTCGCCTGGTCCATGCTCGAAGATCCCCGGGACGTCCTCATCGAGGTGAACCGACCCCACCGACGATCCGGGGCGAACCGGAAGCCTTCCCGATCGAAAATCGAGTCGACACCAATCGATTTCTTGGCGATTTCCGGCGACTCGGCTGCTAGGATTGAGGCCGACCAATCGAGCGGCAAGCCTTTCATGGGCGGCTCGAGTGGATTCCGCCCGGCGAAGCGAGTTTGAAGGAGAACGACAACCATGACGCCGACTTCCACTCGTCGAATCTTTCTCGGACAGGTCGCCGGAGCGTCCGCCGCGACATCGATGACCTCGCGAGCCATCGCCGCCCCGAAATCCCCCGAGATTTCGAGCGAGGCTTTGACCGAAAAGGCCGTCGACTTCTTGCGGCCTCGCCAGGAAGCCGACGGCAGTTGGTCGCCCAACCGGAAAGAGCCGGGGATCACGGCCTTGGTCATCACCGCGCTCCTCCGGTCCAAGCGGGTCAGGCCGACCGAGCCGGTCGTCGCCAAGGGGCTTGCCTACCTGGAAGGGTTCCTCGACCCGACCGGAGGCTTGGCGGGGGCCGCCCACGCGAACTACTCGACGGCGATCGCGCTGATGGCGTTCCGAGAAGCCAACGCCGGGGGCCGGTACGACTCGACGATCAAGGGGGGGCAAACCTTCCTGAAGGCGAAGCAGTGGGATGAGTCCGAGGGCAAAGGGCGGGATAACGCCTTCTTCGGCGGTGCGGGCTACGGCGGGAACAACAGCCGCCCCGACCTGTCGAACACCGCGTTCATGGTCGAAGCCCTCCGCGAGTCGGGCCTCCCCGCCGACGACCCCGCGCTCCAGAAGGCGATCGTGTTCGTGTCGAGGTGCCAGAACCTCAAGAGCGAGTTCAACGACCAGCCCTGGGCCGAAAAGGTCAACGACGGCGGCTTCATCTACACGGCGGCCAACGGCGGGACCAGCTTCGCCGGGCCGGAAGAGGGCGGGGGCCTCCGGTCGTACGCATCGATGACCTACGCCGGCCTGAAAAGCCTGATCTACGCCGGCTTGACCCCCGACGACCCTCGCGTCAAGGCCGCGACCGAGTACATCGGCAAGCATTACACCCTGGACGAAAACCCGGGCTTGGGCCAGAAAGGGCTGTTCTACTACTACCAGGCGTTCAGCAAGACGATGGCCTTGCTCGGAAAGCCGACCTTCACCGACGCGAGCAACCAGCCCCACGAGTGGCGCGCCGAATTGACCGCCGCGCTCGCCAAACGCCAGGAACCCAACGGAAGTTGGATCAACCGGGCCGACAACTACATGGAGGGCGACGCCAACCTCGTCACCTCCTACGGCCTCCTGTCGCTCGCTTACGCCGGGGTCAAAGGCTGATCGCCCCTAATCGTCGGCTCCGTCAAGAGCGGCATCGGGTTCGCTGTATCTTTGGGAGACTTCTTCGTCCGCGTTGGCCGACCGATCAACGCGGCGATGGCCGCCCGTTTCCTGCCGTTCGCCCCGATGTAGGCGGATCGGCTCTGCGTCGCGTGATGGAGCTTCGGGCCGGCGACGGCCCCGAACCGAGACACGTAAGATTCAAGCCTGGTCATCGTGGATATCCGAAAAGGATTTCCTCAGAATTCCGCCAATTTCCGTACTGGTATTACGAATTCCAGCCTCCGGAAGTTCGCCCGAAACCACGATTCGACGCGGGAAAATGCCGTCCAAAAGCCCCAATTTGATTGACTTCATGTTGTTTTGTTCGCACAATGCCTCGACGGCGGCCTCAATTCCGCACGCCGCCACTCTCCCGAGGAACAGATCGTTCATCCGTCCAGGTCGATCACTTCGACGGGTTGCGAGTTCGCGGGCTCTCGGCATCACCTCTTCGTTTACGCTAGGGACAACATGACCAGAACACCTCGTCGGACCGGAACCCACGATGGGTTTACCTTGATCGAATTGCTGGTGGTGATCGCGATCATCGCGGTGCTCATCGCGCTCTTGCTGCCCGCCGTCCAGGCGGCTCGCGAGGCGGCCAGGCGGTCGCAATGCGTCAACAACTTGAAGCAGATCGGCCTGGCGATGCACAACTACCACAGTTCGATCAACAGCCTACCCAACGGCCATTACGGGCCGGGCTGGAACGACTGGTCGGCGGGGATGATGCTCTTGCCCTACATGGAACAGACGGCGGTCTACAACGCGGTGAACTTCGCCAACACCGGCGCCGCGGCCAACCCCTACGATACGTCGATCGCCTCGAACACGACGGTCATGCGAACCAAGCTCAACGGTTTCGTCTGCCCGTCGGATACCGACCGCTTGACCAACCCCGAAGGGCACAACAGCTACGGCGGGAACGCGGGCAATGCGCCGGGGGCGTTCTTCAACAACAACAATGACGGCGCCTGGAACGGACTCTTCGCCTCGGTGGCCACCAATCAAGGCAAACCGAACGGGACTCAGGCGTTGAATTTCGCCGGGATCGTCGACGGCCTGAGCAACACGGCGGCTTATTCGGAAAAAGTGATGGCGATCGGCAACGGCGGGGCGGTTGCCGACTCGCTCAGGCCCTCGTCGGCGATCGTCCAGGTGACCATGCCGGGCGGGTCGACCGGCTTGACCAACGGCATCCCCAACGATGCCCAACCCTTCCCTTACTACCAAGCTTGCATGGCGACCGCCCAGACCGCCGCCAATCTGACCGGCGGGATCGTCCAAGGGATGTATTGGTGGGACGGTCATGCCGAGTGCGGCTCGTATAATCACGTCATGCCTCCAAACAGCTATAGCTGCAACGACAACGGGACCGCCGGAGACAACGACATCTCCGCCTCGACGGCCAGCAGCCGCCACCCCGGCGTCGTCAATGTCTTGATGGCCGATGGCTCCGTCCGCGCCGTCAAGTCGACGATCGCCGCGCAGACCTGGTGGGCCTTGGCGACCCGGGCGGGCGGCGAAGTCCTTTCCGCCGACAGTTATTGATGATGGGAGACACACGACCGGGGACCGCTCGTCCCCGGTCGTCCGACTTTTCGGCTCGATCAGGCCGAGAGGGCTTTCACCGCGTTCTTGAAGATCCGGAGCCCGTCGGCCTCATGGTCAAGCCCGCGCCGGGTCCATCGAGGGTGGTGGATCGGGTCGATGTGCCGCTCGGGGTGGGGCATCAAGCCGAAAATCCGCCCCGATGGGTCGCAAAGCCCGGCCAACGCCCCAACCGAGCCGTTGGGATTGGCCGGATAAGTGCTCGTAGGCCGGTCGTTCGCGTCGGCGTATCTCAAGACGACCTGGTTCGACGATTCGAGGTGGGCCAGCGTGTCGGGCCGGGCCGCGACGAATTTCCCTTCGCCGTGCGCCACGGGAAGCTCGATCGGCCCGGAGTCGGTCAAGAAGGGGCTTAACCCGGGGGTGGGGACCAGCCGGACCCAGCGCGACTCGAAGTGGCCCGAGTCGTTGAAGGTCAAGGTCGACGGCCCCATCGCCTCGGGCAACCCCGGCAGCAAGCCCGCCTTCACGAGCACCTGGAACCCGTTGCAGATCCCCAGGACCAGGCCGTCGCGGTCTCGAAACCTCCGCAATGTGTCGCCGAGGACCGTCCCGAGCCGACTCGCCAGGATTCGACCCGCCCCCAGGTCGTCGCCGTAGGAGAACCCGCCCGGGAGGGTCAAAACCTGATAGGTATCAAGCACGCTCGTGTCTTCGAGGATCAGGCCGATATGCCTGGTCTCGGCCAGGGCACCGGCACGCTCCCAGGCGTCGACGGTTTCCTCGTCGCAGTTCGTCCCGGGCGCCCGCAAGACCAGGACGCGGGGCTTGGGCATGGCTCATTTTCCTTCAAAGGTGAGACGTGTCGAATCAATAAGCGTCGTTGTTGTGCATCGTCGACGAGTAGGACACGTTGGGATATTCGGGCTCGGCCCGGTAGGCGAGGTTGCGTCGGATCAGGTCGGCCTCGTAGACCTGGATCACGAAGTCGGCCGCGATCTTGAGCCGCGAGGACGCCCCCTTGGTCGGGAAGTCGGCGGGGGCGCCTCGGCGGAACTCGGCGACCCCGACGTGCTTCGATTGCCCCTTGATGTAGTTGATCCCAGGAATCCCGTCGGCGTCGCCCGAGATCAGGATCGCGGTGTCGTAGGTATCACGGAGCGCGACCATGTCGACCGCGAGGCTGGTGTCAAGCCCCTTCTCGTTGAGCGAATGGTTCAGGAGGTCGACCTTCCAGTGCCCTTCCTGGCGGATCTCGACGAAGTCGGTCGCCGCCTGGACCCCGTGGTAGAACCGCTTCTTCCGCTCCAAGGCCCGCCGCTTGGTCTCGTACCATTCGCGGGTCTCGGCGAAGCACAGGTTCCAGGCTTCGTCGTGGCGGCGTTCGTGGGGGAGGTCGGGGAGCCGACGCATCACGTCGTCGAGGTAGGTGTCGCGGAGCCGAGGATTGAGCTCGAACCGGCTCCGGAGCCTGGCTTCGGCCTTGGGGTCGTTCAGGTCCCACTCGTCCATCTTGCCGACGACGTACCAGTAGATCCGGGCGTGCTGCGCCGAGGGCCAAGGGGAACCGTCGGCGAACGTCCGCCCCCAGTACTGGACGGCTTGCTCGAAGACGAACCGATAGAAGGAGCCGTAGTCGTCGACCCGGAGGTTCAGGTGCTTGAGCACGCCATCGAGGTTCGACCCGTCGACAAACGTAATGAAACGATACATACAACCACGTCCTTGGCTTTGAGTAGATGACATTTTGACGGCGGACTTATGAAGAGGGGCGCAGGCGAAAATAACGAGGGGACCAGACGAGCAAACCCGATCCGACTAGAAATCGAGCGGGGCTTGCCAGGCCGATTTGAGGTCGCCTAAAGATGCATCAATTACCGTCCTCCCTCGGGAATCTCGGATCGTCAGTCGCGGTGTGGCAACCACCGTGCCCAATCGGCCCACCGGCAGGCCGTCGGCCAACCGGAGAAAAGCAGCGACATTGTCGGGCGTCACCTCCACCACGAACCGCGAGGGCGACTCCGAGAACAGCCCGATGACCGGGTGCTTTTCGAGGCCGGGGACCGCTCCGAGGGTCGAATCGACCCCGAAACCGCCCGCCATCGCCATCTCGGCCAGGGCGACGGCCAGGCCCCCTTCGCTCAGGTCGTGGCAACTCCGGATCAGGCGCGCGTCGATCGCCGAGTGGATCAGGTTGAACAAGAGGGGGGCCATCGCCAGGTCGACCCTGGGGACGTTACCCCCGGAAAGGCCGCGAACCTCGGCCCAGTGCGAGCCTCCCAACTCATTCCGGGTCGTCCCGACCTGGAACAGGACGTTGCCCACTTCCTTGAGGTCCATCGTCACGCACTTCCGGACGTCGGGCACCTGGCCCATCGCGCTGATCAGGAGCGTCGGCGGGATGGCCAGGCTCCGCCCGTCCTGCGTGTACTCGTTGAACAGGCTGTCCTTCCCCGAGATGAACGGCGTCCGGTAGGCCAGGGCGACATCGCGGCATCCTTGGGCGGCCCGGACCAGCGAGCCTAAAGTTTCGGGCCGCTCGGTATTCCCCCAGCAGAAGTTGTCGAGGATCGCGATCCGACCCGGATCGGCGCCGACGGCCACGCAGTTCCGGACCGCCTCGTCGATCACGCAACCCGCCATCGCGTAGGGGTCGACGCCATACCGAGGGTTGATCCCGCAACCGATCGCCAACCCTCGGGTCGAACCTCGGACGGGAAGGACCACCGAGGCATCGCCCGGCCCGTCGTCGACCACGCCGACGAGCGGTTTCACGACGGTCCGAGCCTGGACCTCGTGGTCGTACTGGCGGACGATCCACTCTTTCGAGCAGACATCCCAGGTCGAGAGGATCGCCCGCAAGTCGAAGGTGTAATCGATGTCGAAGTCGACCGGGGGCAGGTCGAGCGCGGTCGGTTCGGGGTCGGTCCAGGTGGCGGTCCGGACGACGTCGGGGCGGCCGTCGTGGAGGAAGCCCATCGACAGGTCGCCGACGACCTCGCCGCGGTATCGCAGGGTCAGCCGCCCCGAGTCGACGAACCGGCCCAGGTCGACCGCCTCGACCCCTTCGCTCGCACAAAGGTCGCGGAGTGCGTCCCAGTGGACCGGAGGGACGGCGAGGACCATCCGCTCCTGGGCTTCGGAGATCCAAATCTCGGTGTACGACAACCCTTCGTACTTGAGGGGGGCACGGTCGAGGTCGACCTCGGCGCCGAGGTCGGCCCCCATCTCGCCGACGGCGGACGAGAAGCCCCCGGCGCCGCAGTCGGTGATCGAGCGGAACAGGCCGCGGTCGCGGGCCTGGAGGACCACGTCGAGGACCATCTTCTCGACGATCGCGTTGCCGATCTGGACGGCCCCGCCCGAGATCGACTCGCTCTCGCCCGTCAACTCGACCGAGGAAAACGTCGCCCCGTGGATGCCGTCGCGGCCGGTCCGACCGCCGACGGCGACGATCCGGTCGCCGGGCCGGACCGACTTGGCGGCCATCCCTCGCGGCAGGACGCCGACCGTCCCGCAAAACACCAGCGGGTTGGCCAGATAAGCCGGGTGGCCGACCAGGGCACCGTTGACGGTGGGGATGCCCATCCGGTTCCCATAGTCGCGGACTCCGGCGACGACCCCGTTCAAGATCCGGCGCGGGTGCAGGACGCCGCTCGGCAACCCTCCGGGCGGAGTGTCCGGGGGCGCGACGCAGAAGACGTCGGTGTTGCAGATCGGCTTGGCGCCCAGGCCGGTCCCCATCGGGTCGCGGATCACGCCGCCCAGCCCGGTGTTCGCCCCGCCGTAGGGGTCGATCGCCGACGGGTGGTTGTGGGTCTCGACCTTGAAGCAAACATCCGCCTCGTCGTCGAACCGGACGACCCCGGCGTTGTCGCTGAAGACGCTGACGAGCCAGTCGCACTGGAGTTCTTGGGTCGCGGCGAAGATCGTCGACTTGAGGAGGTTGTCGATCACCTCGCCGTTGTAGTCGATCCGCCCCCGGAGCGTCTTGTGCGAGCAATGCTCGCTCCAGGTCTGCGCCAAGGTTTCGAGTTCGCAGTCGGTCGGCTCCCGGCCAACTTCCCGGAAGTGGCGCCCGATCGCCCGGAACTCGGGCAGGCTGAAATGGAGTTGCCCGGCCCGGCTGATGGTCGACAATTCGGCGTCGGACTTGCCGAGGATGGGGACTTCGACCTTGCGGAACGCATAAGGCGTCCCTTGACCTAGCCGATCGAACGGGAATGTGCCGACGACGGCCTGCTCGACGGCGTCGTTGCTCAGAACCCTTCGGATCAGATGAGGGAGAGCTTCGCGAGGGCCCTCGACGCGAAAAGATCGCAGCGTCCGAACATGGTCGACGGCCAGGCCGACCGAACGAAGCAGGTCGCGCGCCGAGTCGCCCTCGGGGTCGGTGACGCCGGGTTTGGGCAGGACATAGATCGTCGAGGCGGCGGTTTGTTCGGCCAAGTCGTCCGCTCGACGGCTCGGGGCGCCCACCCGGTGAACCGCGTAGGTTTCGACCACCGGGTCGACCAGGAGGGCTTCGGCGACTCGGGCGATCTCCGACCGCTCAACCTGCCCTTCGATCAAGAAGCCTCGCCCCGAGGAAACGGCCCAGGGGCCATGCAAACCCAACTCTTCGGCATCGGAGGCGACCTTGGCCCCTCTGCGGTCGATGATTCCAACGGCGGGTTCAATCTGGAGATGCCAAATCAAATCAGGGCTCGCTTCGCGATCATTCGGAGGAAAAACACCCGGCATCCCATCCCGCCGTCGGGAATTTTCAACTCTTGCTGACATGGGCTGCTACCCATTATGAAAAATCGGGCGGGAAATTTCAAACAGATCGGAACCGCCGCGATCGACATCGGTCGCCGACCCGGTTCACGGGCCGCCCTTTCGCTTGCTCGGCTCCTCCGTCGAATCGAGGTAAGTCGACCGTCGACCTCGCCCTCGATCCCACCAGGCGGCGAGGCGGTCGCGGTCCTGGGCGATGAGGGCTTCGCGGAACGAGTCGAGTTCGCCCTCGAAGGCGGACAAAGCTTCGAGGATCGACCGGCGATTGTCGAGGAAGATCCCCGACCAGAGAGGGCCCTCGGCGTCGGCGACGCGGGTTCCGTCGCGGTAGGCCCCGGCGGCCATCGCCAACAACTCGGGCGGGACCGTCGCGGCCAGGGCCGAGGCCACGGCGTGGGGCAGGTGGCTGGTCAAGGCAAGCTGATGGTCGTGCGTGACCGGATCAATCTCGACGACGTTCGCCCCCAGGGAGGTCCAAAAGTTCCTGGCACGCTCCGCCCGGTCCGAGGGCGTTCGATCCGTCACGGTGAGGACGCAGGTTCGCCCTTGGAACAGGTCGGCGCGCGAGTGTTCGACCCCCTGGCGCTCGGAGCCGGCGATCGGGTGGGCACCCACGAATCGACTTCGGGCCCGAAGATCAGCTTCGACCTCGGCGACCATCCGAGCCTTCGTGCTCCCCACGTCGATGATCAGGATCGAGTCCGGTCCGAATCGGGACGCTTCGAGCACCAACGGGACCGTGGCGGTCACCGGCGCGGAGATGACGGCGACCTCGGCCTCGGCGACGCCGGCCGCCACGTCCGGGGCGATGTCGTCGATCGCCCCCAACCGCAGAGCCTGTTCAAGCCGGGTCGGGTCGAGGTCGACCCCGACCACTCGCCCCGCCGCGCCTCGAGATCGAATCGCCAGCCCGACCGAACCGCCGATCAATCCGACCCCGATGATCGCTACCGTCCCTGGGCGTTTCAAAACCTTCCTCCAACTCGAAGTCCAATTCCGCGTGGTTTCGATCGGCCTGCAATACGCATCCCAGGAATTTCCAACGCATTTCAAATTGCAGATCGCAAATCGCAAAGCTATACGGATGCCCTATTTGCGATCTGCAATTTGAAATGTGCAATGAATTTCTGGGATCGGTACAAGACAAGAGGTTGCATCCGACGCACGCTGAAATTCGGTCGTCGCTCTGATTTCATCGTTCGTTCAACCCTGATCGATGAACGGCCGGAGCGCGGCGGCCATCGCGGCGGCGGATTTCCAGCGATCCCTCGGCTGCTTTTCGAGGGCTTTTCGAAGGACGCGGTCGAGGGCGTCGGGGAGGTCGGGGCGGTGCGCCCGGATCGGGACCGACGGGTGTTCGAGGATCATGGTGTAGGCGTCGGTCCGGTTCGGGTTGAAGTTGTAGAACGGAAACTGGTTGGTGAGGAGGTAGTAGAGCGTCGCCGCGGCGCTGTAGATGTCGGCCGGTTCCTTGGCTTCTCGGAAGTCGCGGATGTGGTCGGGGGAGATGAACCCGCCCGACCCGCCGATGTCGCCCAGGTGGGTCAGGCCCGCGAAGCCCGCGTTGTCCCGGAAGCTCTTGGCCAGGCCGAAGTCGGACAGCTTGACGGCGGGCCGCGTCGGCGGGCCGGTCACCAGGAGATTCGACGGCTTGATGTCGCGGTGGACGTACCCTTTGGAATGGGCATGGTCGAGGGCCATCAATAATTGGACGCCGATCCGGGCCGCAGCCGCCGCCGACAATGGGGCGTTGAGGGCCTCGGTCCAGGCGTGGGCGTCCTTGCCGACGACATATTCCATGACCAGTTGGAATTGGCCGTCGAGGTCGAACATCGTGTGGTAGGTGACGATGTTCGGGTGCCGCAAGTCCTTGAGGACGTCGAGTTCGCGGCGAAACCGGAGCTTGGCGCGGTTGCTGGTGGCGATGGCCGGGACCATCATCTTGATCGCCACCGGCTGGTTGGTCGGGAGGTGGCGGGCCAGGTAGACTTCCCCCATCCCCCCGCCGCCGATCCGCTTCTCGATCAAGTAGTCGGGGTCGGTGGTCGGGTAGCGCTGGCGGTGGTCGATGCACTCGTCGCAGAGCCAACTCACCGTCTCGTCTTCGTCGGCCCCGACGGACACGCCGAGGTCGACCGGCGCATTTTTGCCGCACCCGAGGCAGCGGATTCTCGGTCCCCCGGCCAGGGTCGTTTCCTCGACCCGGACGACGAACCCGCTCTCGCCCGCCTCGATCTGGTCGCCGTCGCGGAGCCTGGCGGTGTCGATCCGGGTGCCGTTGACTTTGGTCCCGTTGGTGCTCCCCAGGTCCCGGAGGAAGCATGTGGGCGGGTTGAACTCGATCAGGAAGTGATTCCTCGAAAGGAAACCGTCGTCGGGCACCGAAAACTGGACTTGCGACGACCGCCCGACCACGAACGTGTCGTGGCGGTCGAAGACAAATTCCGTCCCCGCATGCGGACCGGCGGTGACCCGAAGGACCACGTTCATGAACCCGAACTCCCCGGAAAACTTGTCGTCATCCCATCCCAGTGAAAGCTAGTTCATGATCCGATGATCCCATGATGAAGGCCAGTCCGTGAATCGAATTTTTGTCACTTCGGCGCGGCTTAGTTGATTTTTGGTTCGAGCCGCGCCGCGATCTCGCGAATCCCCCGGAGGTCGAGCTTGCCGGTCCCCAGGACCGGGATCTCGGCGACCTCGATGAAGTCGTCGGGCGAGGGTATCCAGAGTTTGGGGATCGTCCCGGCGATCAACTTCCGGCAAACCTCGGCGGGGGTCGTCGTCCAAGGGGTGTGGATCACGGCCAACCGCTCGCCTCGCCTCGGGTCGGGGATCGAGGTGACGGCGACGCATCGCTCGTCACCCCCGAGCGCGGCGATCAAGGCGGACTCGACCCCTTCGTGCGGGACCATCTCTCCGGCGATCTTGGCGAACCGGCTCAACCGACCGGTGACGACCAGGAACCCGTCGCCGTCGAGGTATCCCAGGTCCCCGCTGTTGTACCAGCCATCCTTGAGGACTTTGGCCGTCGCCTCGGGGTTGTCGAGGTAGCCGGCCATGATCTGTGGTCCTTTGATGAGGATGATCCCCTCGGTCCCGCGCGGCAAGTCGGCCCCGGTTTCCGGGTCGATTGAGCGAACCGCCGTCCCCGGGAGGGGCCGACCGACCGTCCCTCGCCGGTTTCCGTCGATCGTCCGACCGTCGCCGAGTTTGTAAGAGAACGGGACGTTGACCGCCGCGACCGGCGACATCTCGGTCGTCCCGTAGCCTTCTTGCGGGGACAGGTGGATGGCCCGCTCGATCTGCTCGGCCACCTCGGGCTTGAGCTTCTCGGCGCCGAGTTGGAGGTGGTACAAGTGCTGGAACTGCTCCGGCTTGCAGCGCTGGACGTAGTGGCGGAAGAACGTCGGCGACGTCGCGAGCAGGGTCACTTTGTGCTGCTCGCAGAGGTCGCCGACCACCTTGGCGTCGAGCGGGTTCGAGTGGTAGACCGCCTTCTTGCCGAGGAGCAAGATCGTCCAGATCCCCACCGTGTAGCCAAACGAGTGGAAAAACGGCAAGACGCCCAGCGCCACCACGTCGATCGGGTCGAGTTGGAGGTGCTGCCGCATCTGGTGGACGTTCGACAGGACGTTCCCATGCGTCAGGACGACCCCTTTCGGCTCGCCCGTCGACCCCGAGGTGAACATCACCGTCGCCACCGAGTCGACCCGGTCGTCCTTCAGGCCCGGCAAGAACGAACCCAACATCGCCTCGGGGACCACTCGCGCCACCGTCGCCGCCCAGACCTTGTCGAGCGGGCCGACCTTGGGCGGGATGTCCTCCAAGAAGAGGAGCGATCCCGACGGCTTGAGGTTGGTCCTTTCCAAGAATTTTCGAGACGTGATGACCTGCTTGATCCCGGCGCGCTCCATCCCCTTGTCGATGATCTCCCGGCTCGCCGAATAATTGAGGTTGATCGGGATCTTGCCGAGGAAGAGGAGCGCGATGTTGGCGACCGCCCCGGCGACGCTCGGCGGGACCATGACGCCGACATAAGGCTCGGGGCCGAGTTCTCGACGGAAGACCCGACCGAGGGCGAGTGCTCGGGTGAGGGCCGACCCGTAGGTGAGGCTCACCTTCAAGCTGTCGGCCATCGCGACCTTGGACCAGTGCCGACGGGCCACCCGGAGAAACGCCCGAGGCAACGAGGTCCACCCCTTCGGGAGCGGTTCGAGGGGGACGTCGGGCGCGATCATCGATGCCTCGGGCAGTTGCTCGGTGGCGGAAAACGTCATGGTCGGTCGCTCGAAATGGACTCGGCCCGGTCCATCGCCCCGAGGCGGCGGGTGTCGGGAGAGTCGAGGTTCCAGGAGGCGGGGTATTACCGTCGGTCGGAAAGCTCGACCGCCCGGGGTATAGCTTTCGAATCTGGAGATCCTTCGAGATCAAGAATTGCAAATCGCAGGATTGCAAATCGCAAAGGATTGAAGGATCTTGGCTTCTGATTTTTTGCGATTTGCAATCCTGCGATTTGCAATCCGAACCTCCAGATTCGAAAGCTACACCCGACCGCCCGGAGGAAAAGCTCCGGGCGGCGGCCTCGGCTTGACTCTTCAACGATCTTCGATTTGAGTCGGTTTGTCGATCTCATTGGATGAGACAAAACTCGAATCTCGCGGCGATCTGGTCGGGCTTCCCGATTCGCGACATCATTATGATCGACTCAACCGAGCGCCGCGACCCGACCGATCAAAGGCATCGCCAGCCCGACGAACCGTCGAGCGTCGTCGATCGAGATGGGCGGACCTTCGCCGCGTTCGACGTGGCCGCCGAGCGACCGGAGCCGCTCGACCAGTTGCCCCTCGACGCCGTTGAGCCAGCCCCGCTCGACGAGGAAGCGCACCGCCGTCTCGACCCTGAGCGGCGCCGGGGTTCGCCGGTCGCCGAGGATCGTGGAGGAGTGGATCAAGACTCGGGTCAATTCGCCCCAGGCTTCGAGGATGCCCTCGCGCGGCGAATCTTCGCACAGTCGGAGGAGCGACTCCTGACTTCGGGTCGATCGAGCGTCGAATTTCGATGGCGACGCGACCAAGACCGTGGGAGGGACGGCGTCCGAGAGGGCTGTCCCTCGGGAAACGAGCGTCCCGACCAGTTCGGCCGCGTCGTCGGGCGCGATCTCCAGGTTGATTTTCAGAGGAGGCGATGGGGCGGCCGAAGCTTCGACCCGAGGGACCGCCTCGGCCAAGGCTTCGGCTTCGCGGAGGTCTTCGCGGAATGTCACCTCCATCGCGCCATATTTCACCTGACCAAGCCGACCCATCGCCATCCGCAGTTCCCGGCGAAACAAAATCGCGATGGCCAGGGTCGCCGAGGGCCAGGCCAGGGCGTTGATGAGCGAAACGAACCCATTCAAGAGCTTCACCACTTTCTCGGTCGACGCCCAGGCGCGCGGGACGCCTAGACTTTTCGGATGTCGCTCCTCATCAATCGCGCGTTCTCAATCCCGGTCGTCCGGCGACGTTGCCGGAGCCGAATCGGAACTCTCCACCGAGTAACTTCGTGAGATTGGCGAAGATTTACGATACTTTTTCCGCAAACCGCCAAGGTTTCTTCGAAATGATGCCCAGACCGTGTCAACCCCGAGGGATTTTCCGCGATGGCCGCCTCGAAGACCAACGCCGTTCGGCTCCTCGAACTGGCCGGGGTCGCTCATTCCTTGATCGAGTATGAAGTGGACCCCGACGACCTCGCCGCCGAGTCGGTCGCCCTCAAAGTCGGCCTCCCCGCCGAACAGGTCTTCAAGACGTTGGTGGTCCGCGGCGACAAAGGGGGAGTTTGCTTCGCCGTGATCCCCGGCAACTCGTCGGTCGACCTCAAGGCCCTCGCCCGGAGTACCGGCGATCGCAAGGTCGAGACCGTCGCCCTCAAAGAAGTCCAACCGCTCACCGGATACATCCGAGGGGGCGTGACGGCGCTTGCCGCCAAGAAAGATTTTCCGGTCTACCTCGACGAGACCGCGATCCTCTTCGACGCGATCACGGTCTCGAGCGGGCGTCGAGGTTGCCAGATCCTGATCCGCCCCGACGACTACATCCGAGCCACCCGGGCCAAGGTCTGCCCGATCGCCAAGCTCAAAAATTCCGACACTTGAGGCGAATTCTTCGCAAAAAATACGACTTGGATTCGCAACACAAAGCGATACTATTCAGGGACTTCGCCTTCGGAGATCGTCGCGAATTGGGTTCGTTCAGGAGAACGCGATCGGCGCGAGATTGGGTTCGTTTGGTAAACGACTTCCAGGAGCCAAATCTTGGGTCGAAACCGCATTTTGTTCAGGAAGGTGGCGTTTTGCTCGTTTCGGTCGCCCGGGGCTTCGACTTCCGGCACGCTTCGCTGCAAAATTTGACCTCGTCCCAGTTCCGTTCCCACTTTTTCCGCCAGGCGAACGGGAGGCCGCAGGTCTGGCAAGTTTTCGCGGGCAAGTTCGGCTTGGAGTGGGCCAAGGTTGTCCTCTCTTCCGGCGAAGGGCCAATGTCGATCCGGGAGGCCACTTGCCTAGAATGAATCTGTTGACCGATTCGTCAAGAGGTTTGACCGGGGAGAGACCGCCGTGTTGATCCGGAAACGGTTCCTGGATGGGTTGGTTCTGGTAGGGATGCTGGTCGCCGGGGGTGCCTTGGCCGAGGTCCGGGCGGACGATCCGACGGTCGCCAAGCCGCCCCGAGAAATCGTCGGTTACGACCGCGAGACCGACGTGATTTATGGTCGGAAGTCGGGCCTGGCCATGACGATGGACGTTTTCACCCCGAAAAAAGTGCACAACGGCGCCGCGGTGGTCTTGCTGATCAGCGGCGGCTACTTCTCGAACCGCGACGCGATCTCTCCCGTCCTGTTTCGCCCGCTCTTGAATCGAGGCTACACCGTGTTCGCCGTGGTCCACGGCAGCCAGCCGCAATTCACGGTCCCCGAGATCGTCGGCGACGTCAACCGGGCCATCCGGTTCATCCGCTACCACGCCGACGAGTACGGGATCGACCGAGACCGGATCGGGGCGACGGGAGCCTCGGCCGGGGGCCACCTCTCGTTGATGCTCGGGGCCGCTCCCAAGGAGCCGAGGCCCGGGGCGTCCGACCCGGTCGATCGCCAAACCAGCCAGGTCAACGCCGTGGCCTGCTTCTTCCCGCCGACCGACTTCCTCAACTATGGCGGACCGGGCCGGGAACTGATCCACGTCAAGGATTTCGACCCCATGTTCCGCCCCGCGTTCGAGTTCCGCGAGATCGACCGCAAGACCAACCTCTGGGTCACGGTGAACGACGAGGAGCGGCTTCGGACGATCACGCGGGAAATCTCGCCGATCCACTTCGTGACCGCCGACGACGCGCCGACGTTGATCTACCACGGCGAGGCCGACAACCTCGTCCCGGTCCAGCAGTCCGAGGCGATGGTCGCCAAGCTCAAAGAAGCGGGGGTCGACGCCAAGCTCGTCGTCAAGCCCAAAGCCGGTCATGGCTGGATGACCATGCCCCGGGACATGGAAGATTTCGCCGACTGGTTCGACGCCCACATGGTCAAAAAGGAAAAGTAAGCCGCCGGTTCGACCGACTTTTTCCCGGGAAGAAGTCTTTGATCCGGCTCGAATCCAACCCAGGAGCAGACCCGATGACCGAAGACGAAGCGACCCCCTCGACCGACCTGATCCGCTGGACCTTCGCCGTCCCCTCCGAGGCCGCCGAGGCGGTGGAGACCTACCTGGGCGACCTCGGGGCCGACGTGTTCGTCCGCGACGGTGCGACTTTTCAGGTGTCCTGGGAAGAACCCGAAGTCGACCTCGACCCGATCGTCGAAGCGGTCTGGAGCATCGTCGGCGCACCGTTCGAGATCACGCAGGAGGAGTTCCACCGGATGGAACTTCATGTCTTGCAACAGGTTGAGGAGAAAATGGCGTCCGATGGGGCGGGCGAGTTCCACCCCGACCTGGAATCGCTCGACATCAGGGAGCTTTGATTGGTTCCGCCTTGTCGACCTCGCCGAGCAGCTTGGCGACGTTGAGCATGGCCCGGCCCGTATGGTAGTTGGCCTTCCAGGGGCTTGACTTGGAACCGTCGCCGATCAAGGCCCCGTCGATGGTGGTCTCGTAGAACCAGCCGCCGTGGACGGGGTCGATCAGGTGGCGGTCGATGAACTCCCACTGGAGGCGGAAGGCGTCCCAGTACCGGTCGGTTTCTCGGCCGTATCTGTGGTGGAACACGAGGAGGGCGTTCAGCCCCTCGGCCTGGGTCCACCAGACCTTGGTGGTGTCGTGGGGTTTGCCGTTGAAGACGTCCCCCTTGTCGTAAAAGCCGCCGTCCTTGGCGTCCCAGCCCCAGTCGAGGGCGTGGTCGACCAGGCTCCGGGCGACGGCCCAGGTGGCGGGGTCGTCGGGTCGACCGAGGGCCTCGGCGGCTTCGACGAGGAGGTAGGCGGTCTCCACGTCGTGGCCGAACGAGTCGTGCGCCGGGGCGGGGTGCCAGTCGGCGGACAGGTAGAGGTTCAAGGCCCCCGGTTTGGCGGCGATCTTGTCTCGGACGATCGCCAGCATCTCTTCAAGCCGGGTTCGGACGGGCGGGGTCGGCTCGACCCGGTAGAACTCGGCGATCGCTTCGAGCAGGTGGATGTGCGAGTTCATCGTCTTGAACCCGTAGTAGATCCCGATCCGGTCGGTCCGCTCGGAGATCGGCCGGGCGGCGTCCCAGGCGATGATCGGCAGCCCTTCGCGGGTCAGAGCCTCGAAGTAACCGCCGTCTTTCGGGTCGTGGGCCTTGGTTTCGAGCCATTCGAAGGCGTCGCGGGCGACCTGGAGGGCCCGGGGGTCGTGGGTGGCCTCATACGCCTTGCTCGCCGCGTAGAGGACGAACGCGGTGCCGTAGACGTGCTTCTCGGTCCCGAGCTTGGGGGCGACCCGGCCATCGAGGCCGACGGACCAGTGGAAGCCGCCGAACTCGCGGTCCCTGAGGGTCCGGTCGAGGCATTCGACGCCCCACCGGGCATGGCCGATGAACTCATCGCGCCGCTCTGGGGATTCGAGGGCGAAGGCGCTCGCCGTCCAGGTCATCCTCGCCTGGTAGACGATGAACTTGTCCGAGTCGGGCCGGAGCGACCAGTCTCGGGCCATATTCTGGCGAAACCCGCCATGCTCGCGGTCGATCGCGGCGGGGTACCAGTGCTCGGTCAACTCTCGGGAGATCCCGTCGAGGATCTTGGCCCGGAGCGCCCGGGCTTCGCCGGGCCGAGGCCCCTCGGCTCGAGCCTCTGAGCCGGAGACAATCGCGACCATCCCCAGCAAACCGACCGATCGGACGAAAACCCGGAGCCGTTGGCGGATCGTTGAACGTATCATAAGTTTTATGTGAAAAAAGGTTTTATAGGATCGGGGACCTGGGACCATCATTCGGGATCGTGAATTGGGCATCAAGTCGGCGACTATCAGGATGACGAGAACGCTCGACGAACTCCAGGGCCTGGGATTTATTGAAGATCGGTCGACCCGACCCGACTCGACGCTCGATGCGTAAGATAAGTCAGAGAACGTGGCGTGGATCATCGACGCGGGGCTTTTCTCGCATCGAATCGGCATCGAATCGATTACCAAGCGGGAGGGGACCATGACGATTTCGCTTCGCCCGATCCGAGGGATGCGTTGGTTTTTCGCCGCGATGACGGCATTGGCCCTTACCGTCTCTCCGGCGCAAGCGCAACTCGGCGGTGGATATGGCGGTGGTTACGGCGGTTTTGGAGGCCTCGGCGGTGGATATGGCGGCTCGGGGATCAGCGGATTCGGCGCCCCCTTCCAAGGCTTGGATACTTACGGTATCAGCAGCGGGATCGGGCTTGGGCGCGGGAACAGCTATGGATACGGAAACTTGGGGTCCGGACGGAGCTACGGCAACTCGGGCTATGGCATGGGGAGCTCAGGATACGGGCTCAGGAACAATTATTCGAGTGGCTACAACTCGGCTCCTTCGTCGACCGTCCCGGCGACGACCGCGGCGCCTTACTTGACCAAGCATACCTACGTGCCGGGCGACGGTTATCGCTACCCGCTCTACTACAATCCGGCGACGGCGGGATACTTTTACTACCCCGTCGCCCGCTGATCGCTTCTCAACCTCTTTCCGAAAGAGATGTCATCTCCGAGGTCTCCGTCGGAAGCACTCCGCCGGTGATGACGATGTCGCGAAGTCGGTTCTATATCAAGTCCGAGCCGGAAGAATTCTCTTGAATATTCGACCCGACCCGATTCCCGTGACGTAGACAACTGAGGGAGAGCATGCGGCGAAGGAGGGAGACGCAGGGCAATTCTCGCGTTGAACGCATTCGCCAAAAGGAGTCATCGATGATTACGAATCGCTCAATCCGCAGTCCGGGATGGTTGTTCGCTCTCGTATCAGCCGCAGCCCTTTCGGGGTCTTCGGCCTGGGCTCACGGCGGCGGCGGCGGGGGGCATGGCGGTGGCGGAGGTGGTGGCGGCCATGCCGGTGGAGGCTATGGCAGCGGTCATGGCGGCTACTCCGGGGGGGGCGGTCACTATGGAGGAGGGTCCAATCACGGCGGATACGGTCACGGGGGGTACGGCCACGGCGGGTATGGCGGGTACGGAGGCTATGGCGGCTCGTTCATCGGCCTCGGCTTGGGTGGATACGGCCTCGGCGGCTATGGCTACGGCAACTCGGGCTACGGTTATGGAAACTCGGGTTACGGCTCTGGGAACAGCTATTCGAGCGGCTACAACTCCGCTCCCGCGGCGAACTCGGCACCTTACCTGACCACGCAAACTTATCAGCCGGGCGACGGCTACAGCTACCCGCTCTACTACAACCCCGCGACGGGTGGATATTTCTACTACCCGGTCGCGCGTTGATCGTCGGCCGAAACCCCTCGGGCGAAGCTTGATCGTTTCGCCCGAGGGGTTTTCGCGCGTCCCGGCTCAAGGCAGTTCACGAATCTTGATCTGCTCGAACTCGATTGGCGACCCCTCGGATTCGAGGCAAAGGTAGCCCCGGCTCGGCCGGCACGCCGTCCCTCCCGAGACCTCCTCGCCGTTGACCCAGAGGCGGATCTCGCCGTTGATGGCCCGGATGTAATAATGGTTCCACTCGTCGACGCCCCGGCTGAGCGGCTTCGATGGGAAGCTCCGGGTTCCGTTGGGCGACGTCGGCGCGAACGGCGTCATCTTCGAGGTCCCCACCGGGAAGACGTCGCCGTGGGTGGTGAACCAGTCGGCTTTCTTGCCGGAGGATTTCTCATACTGCTCGGTGTAGCCGTGGTCGAGGACCTGGACCTCGATCCCGCCCCGGGGGAGTTCGCCCGGCTTAATCCCCCGGAGCGATTCCTCGGTCGCCCAGACGAAGAAGCCCGAGTTCCCGCCAGGCTTGAGATGCCGCCAGCGGGCGGTCAACTCGAAGTTGGCGTACTCTTTTGTGGATCGCGTCACGCCCACCGGCTCCCCCGAGCATCGGACCGCGCCGCCTTTCCAGTTCCAGGTTTGCGGAGTCCCGTTGACGGCGGCGAAGTCGACCGAGGTCAAGGTCCGCCAACCCGACCCGGTCACGCCGTCGATCGTCGCTTTCGTCGCGGGCGGATCGTCCGCGATCGAAATGGTCGGGACCAAGAGCGAGACCGAACCCAGCGAGGCCAAGAGCAGAGAGTAGATGGTCCTGGTGTTCATCGAAAGAGGCTCTTTTCGGGCAAATAACGTCGAAACCAGAGGGTTGGCGGACGATCGACCCACTCTAGTCGAGCGGTCGCCTCGAATAAACCACGAACTCATTCCTCGAAGGGACTGTTCGACGAATATTCCGGGGGATTCTCGCCGATTCGAGGGATCGACCTAAAATGAGGGCAACTGGTCGCCCTTTCGAGAGTTTTCCGCCCGAATCCGTTCGTTCGCCATCAACGCAGGACAACATGCCCTCATCAACCGATCAAGCTGATCTCGTGCCGGACTACGACGCCTTGCTGATCGTCGGCTTCGGAGGCCCGGAGCGGCGGGATGACGTCCTCCCGTTCCTCGAAAACGTCCTGCGGGGCCGCCCGGTCCCTCGCGAGCGGATGCTCGAAGTCGCCGAGCATTATTATCACTTCGGGGGCGTCAGCCCGATCAACGGCCAGGTCCGCGACCTGATCGCCGCGCTCCAAACCGAACTCGACCGGCGAGGAGTTGCGTTGCCGATCTACTGGGGCAACCGCAACTGGCACCCGATGCTCGAAGACACCGTCCGCAGGATGACCGACGCCGGGGTCAAGCACGCTTTGGGCGTGGTCTTGTCGGCCTATAGCTCGTATTCCGGGTGCCGACAGTACCGCGAGGACATCATCAAGGCCCGGGAGAACGTCGGTCCCGACGCCCCGATCATCGACAAGATGCGGGTCTTTTATAACCACCCGAACTTCATCGAGGTCAACGCCCGGAAGATCACCGAGGCGCTCGCGACGTGGACGGGGCCGGAACGGGAATCGGCCCACGTCACGTTCACCGCGCACAGCATCCCCAGCCCGATGGCCGATCGCTGCAACTACGAGCGGCAACTCAACGAAACTTGTCGCCTGGTCGCGGAAGCATCGGGAGTCGAACGGTCGCGTTGGACCTTGGCCTACCAGAGCCGGAGCGGGCGGCCGACCGACCCCTGGCTCGGCCCCGACATCCTCGAGCACCTGGCCGACCTGAAAGGCCGGGGCGTCGGGCGCGTCGTCGTCCAGCCCGTCGGGTTCTTGTCGGACCACATGGAGGTCTTGTTCGACCTCGACGAGGAAGCCGCGATCAAGGCGAAGGAACTTGGGATCGACTTCGTCCGGGCCGGGACCGCCGGGACCGACCCGCGGTTCGTGAGCATGTTCGCCGACTTGATCCAAGAGCGAGTCGAGGCGAAGCCCGAGCGCCCGGCGGTGGGCGAATTTCCCGCGAGCCACGACGTCTGCCCGGTCAACTGCTGTCTCCCGGCACCCCGACCCGAGGGTCGCCCGATGTCGACAACACGTTGATCAAAGACCACGCTTTGGGGATCGATGACTATAAAACCATCTCCAAGGGGGAATTTCGACACCGCGAGGTCTGATGTGGGTTTAAGCTTCAAGTAGCCCCCATCATCAGCCCCGAGTCTCGTTGTCCTCGAACCCTCCCGGGAGATGGCCATGAAACGATCGGCACCCTTGATCCTCGGTTTCGCTTTAATCGCGATTTTGGCCAACCCGGCCTTCGCCCAGAGGCGGAGCGGGAACGTCAACACCCCCTACGGCCATTTCAGCGCATCCGAGATGGCCCAGGCGGGCGGCAACCCCGAAATGGCCCAGGAGATGCGGCAGCAAAAGCAGATGATGCAGTACCAGCAGCAGATGCTCAAAGAACAGCAGCAGCTCATGAAGGAAGAAGCGAAGCGGCAGGAATTCCTCAAAAAGCACCCCGAACTCGCCAAGCCGCAAACCTTGTCACCTCGTCCCGCCAAGAAAGCCTCCAAGACCTCCAAGAAGGCCAAGTCCGCGACGACCGACGCGGCCGCCTCGAAGGCGGAGAAAGCAGAATCCAATCCGGCGGCTGGCCAGACGGCCTCGAAGGTCAACAAGGCCGGCTAATTGGGGTACGAAGATTAATGCCCATCGGCGGCTTCGAGGGTCACGAAGCCGGCGCGATCAATTTGCCCTCGACGACCGGTCTTGGCCCACTCGGGTCGATCGGGGCGAAGCGCTTCGAGGTCCCCGACCAAGTTCGGGCCGAGGACTTCACCATCATCCGTGACGGCGCGGAGGGCCACGCCCGGGATCGCGTGGCCGACGGTCCCCGGCTTCTGGCCGACTTGCTTCGCCCCGCCCTGGTCATCATCAGCCACCGAAGCCGCCAACAACCCGAGCGTCGGATGCCGCCAAGAGGGGAGGGCGGGGTCGCCTTCGATCGGGGCGACGGGCTGGGGTGCTCGACCCCGGGCGACGACTCCCTGGACCAGGATCGCCTGGCGAACCTTGAAGACGTCGACCGGCGGCGGGACCGGCGGTCCGAAGGCGATGATGACTTTTCGACGCCGGCCTTGCGGTTTTTTCCATAAGCATCGCCCTTCCGAGTAGCTCAGCAGGCTCCCCCAGACGTTGCCGACGTAGACGGGGACGACCGGGACCTGTTCGCGGCCGTTCAAGATCACTTCCAAGCCGCGATGGAACGCCCCGGTGAAGCCGTTGCGGCTGAGCTGGCCTTCGGGGAAGATCCCGAGCAGCTTGCCGTCGTCCAGGGCGCTTCGGGCCGTCCCGATCGCCACGCGCTGGGCCTTCGGCCCGGTGTAGGGGATCGACAAGAGGCCGCACCGCCTCGCGAGGTAGCCGACGATCGGCAGGCTGAAGATCCCGGCGTTGACCAGCGCGGTGCCTCGCCGGGGGATGCTCGCCGCGAGGAAGAAGCCGTCAAACCAGGTGACGTGGTTCGAGACGAGGAGGACGGGACCGGTCCTCGGGACGTTGTCTCGGCCCAGGATCACGAGGTCATAGCGGACCTTCAAGGCGATCCTCAAGAACGGCTGGACGATCCAAGGCAAAGCGGCAACCCAGGCGGTGATCAGGACCACGACCGAAAGGCCGACGACGAGGAAGATGGTCATCCAGGACCAATCGATCGGGTTGAGGGTCAAGGGGTCGGATCTCCGGTTCCTTCGAGTTTTGAAGCCGAACCGAGGCGGCCGTTGCGGTAGCACGCGCGAAACATCGCCTTGGCCTGGTCGGGGAGTTCCGACGCCTCGAGCCGGGCGATCGTCTCTTCGATCGGATACTCGACCCGTTTCAACTCGATCTTGGTGCCGTCGATGATCGCGTAGGCGGCGCGGGGGTCGCCGTCTCGGGGGTTGCCGACGCTCCCGGGGTTGACGACCACCGCGTTCCCGGCCCTGAGGTTGAACTGCATGTGCGAGTGGCCGACGCAGACGATGTCGGCGTCGACGCCTTCCAATCGTCGGGTCCAGGCGGCCGCGTCATTCATGAGATATTCGTCGAGCGGGTCGCGAGGCGTCCCGTGGACCAGGAGAAAGCGTCGCCCCTCGACCGTGAACCGGCAGGTGAGCGGCAGTTCGAGCAAGAAGCGACGCTCGTCGACTCCCAGGTTTTTCCAGACGAGTTCTCGGCTGACCTGCGTCAGATAGCGGTAGCCCGACTCCCCCGTGACCGACACGCCCTGCGCGACCCCGTGGTCGTGGTTGCCCCGGACGACGTATCGGGCGTTTTCCATGGCCCATCGGACGCAGAGCAGGGGGTCGGGGCCGTAGTCGACGAGGTCGCCGAGGCAGACGCAAAAGTCATAAGGTTCCTGGATCGCCGCCAGGGCGGGCCAGTTGGCATGGATGTCGGAAACGATGAGGATACGCATTCAACCGCTGTCGGCCCCCTCAAGTCTGCCCCAGCCAGTGGTCGTGCCAGAGTTGGAACATCAAGAGCGTCCAGAGCGGTTTGCGGTGGTCGCGAGTCTCCGCCCGATGTTCCCGAACAATCCTGCTGATTTCGAGCGGGCGAAACAAGCCCTGCGGCCCGATTCGATCCGGGTGGAGCATCGAAGCCATCAGGGGGGCGAGCGGCCCGCGGAGCCATCGGGCGACCGGGATTCCGAACCCCTTCTTCGACCGATGGATGATCGAATCGGGCAGGTGCCCCGTCGCGGCCCGCTTGAGCAATCGCTTCGAGACGCCTCGATTTCTCTGATAGTTTGTCGGGAGTCGGGCCAGGAAATCGACGATTTCGGCGTCAAGAAACGGTGCCCGGACCTCCAGGCCGCACGCCATGCCGGCGCGGTCGACCTTGGTGAGGATGTCGTCCGGCAGATACGTGTTCTGGTAGAGCGATAAGCTGGCGGCGAGCGGATCGCCACCACTTGCGAATGGCTCGTTCCGGCCCAGATGTTCGGACTCGACGTCGATCGATGGCCGGTCGACGAGTAAACGACCGATCTCATCCCCGGTAAACGAGCCCAACCAGCGTTGGTGAGCGAGTGCGGGCGATTCTCCGGCCCCTCGGAGGAACTGCTTGAGCTTGAAGTCGAAGCTCAAGTTGCGGTGGTCGACGGGAAGTTGATCGACCGCTTTTCGGATCAAGGCTTGGGCGAACCGGGGCGTCCTCCCGAAGAGGCCCGAGGCACGCTCGGCGGAAAAGGTGGGATAGCCCGCCATCAACTCATCGGCGCCGTCGCCGCCTAGGGTGACTTTGACCTCGTCCCGGGCGAACCGGCTCAACAAGTGGGTGGGCAGGATCGAGGCGTCGCCGAACGGCTCGTCGAGCCAGGCGACGACCTCGGGCAAGAGGTCGAAGACGGCTCGCGCCGAGAAAACCCGCTCGTGGTGCTCGGTCTTGAGGTAGGCCGCGACCGCGCGAGCCTGGGCGCTCTCGTCGAAGCTCGGGTCGTCGAAACCGACCGAGAACGTCCGGATCGTCCGGCCCGGCTGCCATTCGCGGACGGCGGCAGCGACGCTCGACGAGTCGATCCCGCCCGACAAGAACACGCCGAGCGGGACGTCCGACCGGCAATGGCGGCCGACGGCGGCCCGGAATCGAGTCCAGAACTCGTCGGCGGCCTCCTCGAACGGCTCGGGGTCGGGAATTCGAGGGGGCGGTTCCCAGAAACGCCGGGTCGTCGCCTGGCCTCGCTCCCAAACCAAGAGATGGCCCGGGAGGAGCTTCCGGACCCCGCCCCAGATCGAGTGCGTGGCGGGCAGATACTCGTAGAACAGGTAGCGGGCCAGGCCGTCGGGGTCGATCCGCCGGGGGACGTCGACGTGGGCCAAGACCGCCTTGGCTTCGGAGCCGAAGACCAAAGTCCCTCGATCGGTGATCGCGTAGTAGAGCGGCTTCTGGCCCATCCGGTCGCGGGCGAGGACCAAGCGGCCTCGCGGCTCGTCCCAGATCGCCAGCGCGAACATCCCGTTGAGCTCGTCGACGAAGTCGAGCCCGCGCTCTTCGTAGAGGTGGACGATCGACTCGGTATCGCAGTGCGTCCGGTAGCGGTGACCGGCCTTGAGCATCCGCTCGCGGATCGCCGGCTCGTTGTAGATTTCGCCGTTGTAGGTGACCCAGACGTTTCCGTCCTCGTTGGCCATCGGCTGATTGCCGTCGGCGACGTCGACGATCGAGAGCCGGCGATGCCCGAGCGCGACCGGCCCCTGGCAATAGAAGCCGTCGCCGTCGGGGCCTCGGTGGCGCAGGGTCGCCGTCATCTTGGTCAATAAGCAGGGGTCGACCGGAGAACCGTCCGTGTTGACGAAGCCGACGATGCCACACATGAATTTTTGGTGATGCCTCGCCGTTCGCTCAAAGCTTCTTGATCGAGATGTTGCGGAACTGGACCAGGCTCGGGTTCCCGACGTATTTGCCGTCGCGGAAGTCGCCGTGATGCTGGAACGCGATCGGCCCCGAAGGCGGGATGCCCGGGAGCCGCGCCGAGTCGATGACGGTGACGTCGTTGAGCACGACCGTCAGGCGATCCCCCTTGAGCGTGATGACGAACGTATTCCACTCCCCCACCGACCGGTCGGCCTGGTGCTTGGGGGTGACGCCCGCCCGGATCTCGGGGGGTTGCTCGGGGTCTTCGCGGTAGCCGTAGACCTCGCCCGAGCCGATCGGCCAGCACCAGATGTTGACCTGGCTCTTGCCGGTCTTGAGGTCGCGAAGGTAGACGCCCGAGTCGCTGTCGGGCAAGGCCAGGGTCAACTCCTTGCCGTCCACCCCTCGGGCGTGCGAACCGTCGGGCAAAATATAAGGGATGTTTTTATTGATCCAGGGGGTCGCCGTGATCCGCCAGTCGAGCTTGAGGACGAAGTCTTGGTACTCCTCGCGGGAAACCAGGTTCTTCGACCCCTTGGACTCGCTCCGGGCATCGTAGTCGATGACCCCTTCGACCACCTTCCAGTGACCGCCATCGTTCTGAGGGACCACCCAGCCCGTCAGGTCCCGGCCGTTGAACAGCGAGACAAAACCGGCGTCTTCCGCCGGCGACGCCCCCAACAAGATCCCGCCCAAGCATAACGCGGTTAGCAAAAGTCGTCGCGAGATCCGACGATGCTTGCGATCAAAGTTGCCGATGGTGGGGAATCGCATGGTGATTTTTCCGGGCTGAACGGGCTTTTCCCGATGCGTCAGGTTGATCGTGCTGGAACCTTTACAGGTCGTATCGTTTGTACCGCGACCGACCCCAAAATTGAAGCGAGAAATTCCGATGACCCGGCGACGTTGGCCGAGTTATCCGTTAAAGTTTGGTATTCATCTGGCTAGACGAGTTTCCGCTGGATCGGCAAGGCCGCCCGGCTTTGAAATTCGGTGAAGTGTTCGCGCTTGATTGATAAGGGGTTCTCCGATGCCTATGGGTCCCGCCGAGATCGTGGCGAGTTTGAAGGAACTTTGCGAGGAGAAAGGTCCCTCGATCCATACCGGCCAGATCGTCGAGTGGATCGACAATCACGGCGGGTACGACTCCGATGCCGAGCTGATCGCCTACGCCAAGAAGATGAAGGCGAGGCAGTACGCCCGGATGCTGATGTTCGACGACGAGGAAACCGGCCGGAAGATCAAGCGGTTGTGGAGCTTCAACGACCGCGAAAGCGGACGTAGGGCCTATTCCGACATCCTCGCCCTCTCGCCCGAACGACGCCGAGAGCTGATCGACAAATACGTCAACTTCCTCGACCAGCTCAGCTCGGTCCGTCGGGCCATGACCGACTACCTCGCGGGTCAGGAGTTCTTCGACTTCTATGTTGAGCAGTACGAGACCCAGGAATCTCCGGCGACCGCGATTTGAGCCGGCGATCCGATCGGCGCCAATTTCGGTCTTCCCTTGACCAAGTTCGCCCCCAAGCTCAAGAATGGTGATCGGTCGGCCTCGAGTTCTCGAAGTCTTCAAGGGCGTTTCTCCCATGTCATCCATGACCCCGAACCGGACCGAGGCTGCGGTGTACCCCGATCGTCATGGCCGATTCGGCCTGTTCGGCGGGCGGTTCGTCCCCGAAACCCTCATGGATGCGCTCGATCGCCTGACCGTTGCCTACGAGGCGACCAAGACCGACCTCGCGTTTCATGCCGAGTTGGACGGATTGCTTGCGGACTATGTCGGCCGGCCGTCTCGGTTGTTCTTCGCCAAGCGTCTGACCGACATGGTGGGCGGCGCCTCGATCTACCTCAAGCGGGAAGACCTGAACCACACCGGGGCGCACAAGATCAACAACGCGCTCGGCCAGGTCATGATCGCCCAGAGGATGGACAAGAAGCGAGTCATCGCCGAGACGGGCGCGGGCCAGCACGGCGTGGCCACGGCGACCGCTTGTGCCCTGTTTGGCCTGGAATGCACCGTCTACATGGGCGAAGAAGACATCCGCCGGCAAAAGCTCAACGTCTTCAACATGAGGACGATGGGCGCGAGCGTCGTTTCGGTGACTTCGGGATCTCGGACCTTGCGAGACGCGACCAATGAGGCGATGCGCGATTGGATGGGCTCGTCCGACGAGACGCATTACACGATCGGGAGCGTCGTCGGCCCCCACCCCTTCCCGATGATCGTCCGCGACTTCCAGGCCGTGATCGGTCGAGAAACCCGGGCCCAGTGCCTCGATCGCTTCGGGAGCTTGCCCGACATGGTGGTTGCCTGCGTCGGGGGCGGGTCGAACGCGGCGGGGATTTTCTATCCGTTCATCAACGACGAAGAGGTCGAGCTTGTCGGCGCGGAGGCCGGCGGTCGCGGTCGGACGTCGGGCGATCACGCTTCAAGCCTGACCCAAGGGCAGCCCGGCGTCCTGCACGGCAGCTTCAGCTATGTCCTCCAGGACGAGGACGGACAGACCGACGACGTCCACTCGATCTCGGCGGGCCTGGACTATCCCGGCGTCGGCCCCGAACACAGCTACTGGAAGGATTCGGGCCGGGTTCGCTACGAGTCGGTCACCGACGACGAGGCGCTCGCGGCTTACGACGCCTCGGCCAAGTTGCAAGGGATCTTGCCCGCGCTCGAGACGAGCCATGCCGTCGCGCAAGCTTTCAAGGAGGCGGCCAAGCTGAGGAGCGGCAAGAACATCGTGATCTGCATGTCGGGTCGAGGCGATAAAGATGCCTTCGAGGTCGCTCGACTTCGAGGCGAGCCGATGTCCTGACCTCCTTTGTCGACCTGGCGAACGACTCCCCTCATGAACCGCATCAACCTCCTCTTCGAGCGACTCCGCCGCGAAGGTCGAACCGCCTTGATGCCCTTCATCACGGCGGGCGACCCGAGCCTCGCGGCCTCCTCGGCCTTGATCCATGAGATGGCGGCTCGAGGCGCCGACTTGATCGAAGTCGGCATCCCCTATTCCGACCCGATCGCCGACGGCCCGGTGATCGCCGCGAGCTACCATCGGGCCTTGACCCGGGGGTTCAAGCTCTCGACCTTCTTCGACGAGATCCGCTCGATCCGCTCTCGGGAGGACTCGCCGCTCGCGGGCACTCCCCTGATCGCCATGATCTCGTATGCGATCGTCCATCGATGGGGGGTCGGCAAGTTCCTGGAACAAGCGAGTGCGACCGGGCTTGACGGCCTGATCGTCCCGGACCTCCCGCTCGAAGAGTCGATCCCGTTGTGCCGCTCCGCGATGGAGCGCCAGCTTTGTTTGATCCAACTCATCACGCCGACCACCCCTCACGAGCGGGCCTTGGCGATCATCAAATCGACCACCGGGTTCATCTATTACGTCTCGGTCGCCGGGGTGACGGGAGAACGGCGCAGCCTACCCGTCAACGTCGCGGAGAACGTCGCCTGGCTTCGGTCGCGGACGTCTTTGCCGATTTGCATCGGGTTCGGGATCGGCTCGGTCGAGCAGGTTCGCGACCTTGCCGGCAAGGCGGACGGCCTGATCGTCGGTAGCGCCATCGTCCGACGGCTGGCCAACGCCGAGCAAGCCCCCGTCGACCGGATCGTCGAGGAAGTGGGAGCGTTCGTCGCCCAACTCGCCGGGGGCCTCGCATGACCAGCGAACCCAAGAAATCGCCCGTCGGGATCACGGTGATCGGTTACTTCAAGCTGATCAGTTCCTTGATGCTCGTCGGGTTGGGGATCGGGATCTTCCGCCAGATCGGCGGCGACCCCGCCGCCGAGGTCGGCCACCTCGTCGGGGCCTTGAAGCTCGACCCGGACAACAAATACATCCATGCCGCTCTGTCCGGGATTTCGGGAGTGACCACCAGGCAACTTTACGCCCTGAGCGCCGGGACGTTCGTTTATGCACTGCTGTATGCGATCGAAGGGATCGGCCTGGTCCTCCACCGTCGTTGGGGCGAGTACTTCACGGTCTTCATCACGGGGTCGTTGATCCCCTTCGAGGCTTACGAAGTCATTCGCAAGCTGACTGTCCTTCGATCCGTGATCCTGGCCTTGAACGTCGCCATCGTCGTCTACCTGATCGTCCAGTTGAAGCGCGGCGGTCAAGGCGGTTCCGAGGTGAAGTCCAACTCCGATCAGACCTCTCTTGCGAAGTAGTTTGCCTGTATTCAACGAGTCTTCTCGATCACCTCAAGGTCGCGGACCGAGATCAGGCGGGCACCCAGCCCTTCGTCGAATCGGACGATCCCCCGGACCCCGACTTTGCGGGCGAGGAACTGATTGATCGGAATCCCGGGTGGGATCGTCAGATAGCCGATCGCCCTGCCTTCGGGACCGATCAAGGCATGGACGCGCTGCCCCTGGTATCGCCTCGACGACGCTTGCAAGAGTCCCTGGGCATCGTAGTTCCGATCTGATTGAATCCGAGCCGACGCCAGGGAGCGCTGGAGTTGCTCGACCTTGGCGTCGCGTTCTTCGCTGTCTTGGAGGAGTTGGGCCAAGCGACGCACGGTCTTGGCTAGCTCGATGTCTCGAACAGTCTGGTCGAGCCTCGGCTGGACGGCGGCCTTGACGTCCGGATTGTCCGCGAACTGGCGGAGCAGCGACTCGTAACGACCCCGGACCGGGTCGAGGTTCCAGGACTCCACCGGGCCGGCTTTGACCGAGCGGGTCATGGCGTTGATCGAGGCGAGCTCGGCGGCCACTTCCGCGGGAAGGTCGGCTTCGGAAGGTTCGGGCCGGTACGAAACCTGGCGCTCGGTCCTCCGCGGGACAACCGCTTGATGCGAATTCGAGGCCGCGAGCCCATCGACCCGGACATAGCGGACCTCCCCAGGTCGGGGATCGATCGCTCGCCAGACTCGGGCGTCCTCGCCTCGGCCAACTTTCAGCTCGGGGTGGTCGACGAGGTGGACGACGGCCCCTCGTGCGAGGGTCGAGCAGGGCGGTCCCGGCATCCGGGCCGACTCGGCGGCGAAGCGGATGGTCGACCGGTCCGCCGAGATCACGCACGACCCGTCGGGCTGGTCGCGGACCTCCGAAGCGTCGACCCAGTCGAAGGCATCGGCGGGCGGTCGGATGGCCGCCCACCCGCGCCGCTTCGACAGGACGACCACGCGATCCTCTCGTCGGAGCGTGGCGGTCGAGTAAGCGGAATCCTCCGGCTCGGTCATCAACTCAAGTTCGTCGACGACAACCTGGAATTCGCCGTCGTCGGCTCTAGAACTGGGGGGCACCACCAGCGTCGAGGTGTAACAGGCAAGCCACAAAGTCGCGATCCGGAAGGCGACCATGCGACTTGGTTCCCTCATGCTTGGAGGTGTCTCCCCCTTCAGCCGGACGGTCCGCGCGGACCCCAAGCATCGGGCGTCAATCGGTTTGATCGGAGGAGGTAACGGAATCGACGCTCCTTGTCAAGCGAATCCAAACGTGCTTCCGATCGTCGGTTGGAGTGATCGCCTCGTCGGGGCAATTTCGTTCGTCGCCCGAAACGATTATCATGGGCCGGGTTGTCGGCGCCGGCCAAAGGCTGCTTCGAGATCACGAGTCGACCGTTCCGTTTGGGGTTTGTCGCATGCTGTTTAGCTGGAACCAGTTGACCGACTATCTTCGCCTGGCCATCACGCATGAGGAGCTTGCCGACCGCCTGTCGTTGGTGGGGTTCAACCACGAGTCGACCCGAGACGTGGGCGGCGACCTCTGCGTCGACCTGGAAATCACGAGCAACCGCCCGGATTGTCTGAGCCACCTCGGGATCGCTCGCGAGATCGGCCTCCTGCTCGACCAATCCGTCCGCTTCCCCGAGCCGAAAGAACCCAAGGTCAAAAGCCAAGGCGAACCGTTGATCAAGGTCGAGAACCAGGCCCCCGAACTCTGCGGGCGGTTCGAGGCGATCACGATTCGCGGGACGACCGTCGGCAAAAGCCCGGACTGGTTGGTCAGGCGGCTGGAAACCCTCGGCATCCGGCCGATCAACAACGTCGTCGACATCACCAACTATGTCATGAACGAGTCGGGCCAGCCGATCCACGCCTACGACCTGGACAAGCTCGAAGGGCGGAGCTTGATCGTTCGGAACGCGAGGAAGGGGGAACCGGCGGAGGCTTTGAACCACCAGCGATACACGCTCGACGACTCGATGCTGGTCATCAGCGACCGTTCGCACGTTGTCAGCCTCGCTGGGGTGATGGGTTGCTCCAATAGCGAGATTTCCGCCTCGACGTCGAACGTCGCGATCGAGACCGCCCGGTTCGACCCGATGAATGTCCGGCGGACTTCGCGGGCCTTGGGGCTCCAATCACCGTCGAGCTATCGGTTCGAGCGGCCCATCGACCCCGCCATGCTGATCTGGGCCAGGGACCGTTGCGTCGCGTTGATCCTCGAAACCGGAGGCGGGGTCGTCCGATCATCGAGCCGCTATCCCACGTTGGAGCCGGCTCCGAAACCGCCCGTGACCCTCCGGGTCGATCAAGTCGCCCGGCTCCTGGGAATCGAAATCCCCCGCGAGGAGATGAAGCGCATCCTGGTCTCGTTGGGACTCGGGTTGGTGGGCGAAGGACCGCACACTCTGAGCTTCGACACCCCAAGCTGGCGGAGCGACCTCGACCGCGAGGTCGACCTGATCGAGGAGGTTGGTCGAATCCACAACTACGACCAAATCCCCGAGGATCGCCCGGTGACATTGGGGGCGATCCAGGACGATCGTCGAGGGCGTGTCGAAGGTGAAACGCGGTCGATGCTGACTGGCCTCGGGTTCAGCGAAGCGATCACTTACAGCTTTGTTTCCAAGGAACTTGTCGGCGAAGAGTTCGCGCCTGATCCGAACATCGAACCGATCCGGGTCGATCATGCCACCCGCAAGCAATCGAACTTGATGAGGCTAAGCCTGATCCCGAGCTTGCTCGAAGCGGCGAGCTACAACGAGGCGCACGGCAACTTCGGGGTCCGGTTGTTCGAGGCGGCCAACGTCTACCAGCCGATCGAAGGGCGAGACCTGCCCGAAGAAACCTCCCGGCTGGCTCTTCTGGCCCCCGGCGACTTCTTCGTCGTCAAAGGGATTCTCGAGAGTTTGATGACACGGCTTCATGCTTCGGCCCCGCTCCGCTGGGAATCGAAGCGATACAAAACGCTCCGGCCCGGGCACTCGGCCGAGATTTTCCTCGGCTCGACGGCATCAGGGTTCGCCGGAGAAGTCGCGGCGACGGTCCAGGCTCGTTTGAAGCTGCGCGGGGTTTACTCGGCCTTGGAAATCTCGATGGATGATCTCGAAGCCGCCGCCACCACGATCCCCCAGCACGAAATCATCCCGATCTTCCCCGGAGTCCAGCGCGACCTGTCGCTGGTCGTCCCGATCCGGATGACCTGGGCGATGATCGAGGCGACCGTCAGGGAGTCCGTCGACTCGACGTTCGAGGCGATGACCTTCGAGGACTCGTTCCGGGGCGGGAATCTCGATAAGGATCGGCAGAGCATCCACTTCAGCTTGCGGTTCAGGAACCCGGAAAAAACGATGACCAGCGATGAGATCGACGCGAAACTGGCCACGATCATCGACCATTGTCGGGTCCGACTGGGAGCGACGGTCCGGACCTGATCAATCAAAGAACCGCGATTTTTTCGGCTGCTGGATCATCTGGTCGAGCAAACCGACGAGTTCGTGCGAGTTGGGGATCTCGCGGAACCGGAGGACCGGCCCCGAAAGTTCGCCCAAAGCCTCCTCGTCGACTTTGAACTTGTCGGAGATCGCCAGGAGGTACCGGGGCGGCCCATGCTGGGGGAGGAGTCGCAGGAGGCGTTCGAGGCTCGACTTTTTCCAGAAGCCGACGACCTCGACGAAGACGTCCAGGCCGGTCGCCTTGTGGACGAACTTGTAGTCGGGCACCCAGGTCCCCTCGCGGCCGAGTTCGATCACCTCGGTCGTTTCGACCACTTCCCAGTTCGTCGCAACCTGGCGAAATCGATCGAGGAACGCGGCCATCTCGGCGGGGACGAACGTCCCGGTGTCGGCGTAATGCGAGACCAGGCCGTCGTTCGGCTCGATGTGGATCGTCCGAGGCTCGCGCTTCGGCCCCCACCGGAGTTCGGCGTCGAGGCGGAAGTCGCGGCAGAGCAGCAAAGCCGGGAGGAACAAGGCCATCTGGAGGCCGTACTTGTTGGTCGCGCTGAAGAGGCTCAGAGGGCCGTCGATGTGGATCTGATATCCGTCCTTCATCGACCCTTCGACCCGGTACAAGAGACGATGGAATTTGAGGTGGCGGAAGAGCTGGCGATATCGGGCGGGCTTCTCGTGGCGGACCTCGGCCTCGACCAGGACCGACCGGAGCAAGACCGACTGCGCGAGCGCGACGTTGTAGCGGTCGATCAGGCGCAAGGCGTCGATCGATTGGTCGAAGGAAAGCAGCCGGTTCTCGTCGCGGAGGTCGGCGAACATCGCCCCGGCGACCTGCTCGGGGGTCAGGTTCAGCTCGCCGGCCACCCCTTCGAGCACGGCGTCGCGGCGGAACGGGGTCTTCGCCTTGCCCGCGACGATCAGGGCCTTGCGGTGGCTCGCCGCGGCGGTGAAGACTTTCTCGCGGAGCGAGTCGGGCGGGATGTCGGCGACGACCTCGAACTCGGCCCGGTCTTCGAGGATCTTGGCCAAGCCTCGATGCGCGAGGGTCGCCAGCCCTTCGCCGAGCAGCTCGTCGATCTCCGAGTCGATCTCGCCTCGGGTCCGGCCCACCCCTTCGCGGAAGATCAGGAGCAAGCTCTCGGCGGCTTCGAGCCACTGGGGGGCGGTCCGGTCGAGGTAGAGCGGGATCACGCGATGCTTGGACGTTCGGATGCGGACCAAGTTGCCGGTGAGCATGGATCGTGGACCTCAATCGATCTGGCGATAGGTGACCGCCAGGAGCAAGACCGAGTGCGCGGTCCAGGCCGTCGAGCGAAAAATGTTGGTGCCGACGAGCGAGCGATGCCAAATCGGGTCGAAGCCCAGGCTCAATCGGTCGTGCGCCGGGACCGAGACGAAAAACGTGATCGCCCAGGTCGAAACCGCCAGGAACAGGCCGAGGATCGCCATATTCGGGCTTAACCCTCGGGGCCGATCGAAGACCAGCCAGGCGGATGTCAACAGTTCGACGACCATCGGGACCAGGACGACCCGACCGGTCAGATTGGTGTGGCCGGCGTGGTAGTTGTTGAAGTCCTCCGAGCCGACGCGGTCCATCAGCGGGTAATGGACGACCTGGACGAACCAGATGACGCCGGTCATGAACGTGGTGGCGGCGAGGCAGGCGATGAAGGCGAGTTTGCCGGTCATTGATTCGATTCGCCGCCGTAGGCGCTGTGCTGGCGGCGCCGGTTCGAGGTGAACTCCTCGACGGTCCCCCGGGTGACGACCTCGTAGAGGGTGGCTTCCTTGTCGCCCGACTTCCGCAAGATCCGACCGAGCCTCTGCACATGCTCGCGGACCGACCCCGACCCGGACAGGATCACCGCGACGTTGGCCTCGGGGACGTTCACCCCTTCGTTCAGGACGTGGGATGTCGCGACGATCGGATACTCGCCCGAGTTGAACTTCATGAGGACGTCCCGCCGTTCTTTGGTCTTGGTCTGGTGGGTGATGACCGGGACCAAGAACTGGCGGGCGATGGTGTAGACCGTGGCGTTGTCGTGGGTGAAGATCAAGACGCGGTCGCCGTTGTGCCGCTCCAGGAGGCGGGCGAGCAGGCTGAGCTTGGCGGGGGCGGCCATGGCCAAAGCCCTTTGCTCGCGGTAGGCGAGGTAGGCTTGGCGCCCCTCGGTCGAGCGGTGCGCCTGGAACAAAAACTGGCCCCAACCGCCGGGGCGCCTCATGTCGATCCCGGAGTTGCTCAGGAACGTCCGGTAGACCTCACGCATCGACTCGTACTTGAGCCGCTCCTCGTCGGTCAGGTTCACGAACAACTGCTCGACGCGATAATCGGCGAGGTATTGGCCCCGAAGCTGGGTGATCTCTCGGCGGTAGACGATCGGGCCGATCAGGTGGTCGAGCCGCTCGTGGGCGTTGTCGGCACGCTCGGGGGTCGCCGTCAGGCCGAGCCGCCAAGGGGCGATCGAACCCAGGGCCGAGGCGCTCACGGTCGGGCTGGGGAGATGGTGGCACTCGTCGAAGATCAGCAAGCCGAAGCGATTGCCGAGCCGCTCGACGTTCTGATAGGCCGAGTCATAAGTCGTCACGGTGAGCGGCTTGACATCGTAATAGCCGCCGCCGAGTATCCCGACCTCGACGCCGAAGGCCATCGAAAGCTCGTCGTACCACTGGTTGAGGAGGTCGATGGTCGGGGTCACGACCAGGCTCGGCCGCCCGGCTTTGTTGATGGCGAGGTTGGCCAGGTGCGTCTTGCCCGTGCCGGTCGGGAGGACCACCACGCCCCGCCCCCCCGACTTCCACCAGGCTTCCAGCCCTTCAACCTGGTGCGGGAAGGCGTTCTTGACGACCCGGAACGGCCAGGGGGTTTTTCCTTCATACCCCTTGGCCTCGTCGATGTATCGGGTCTTGTCCTGGACCAACTTCTGGACGATGGCCCGGTAATGGATGGCCTCGGCGCGGTGGAGGCCGACCCGAGGGTCGAAGCGGACCCCCGCCAGGCCGTGGGGTTCGTCTTCGGTCAACCCCTCGATCAAGATCGACCCCTCGGTGTACGTCAGCCGGAGGGCCGATCGCTCGACGGTCATTGTCGATGTTGAAGTCACGCTCATCCCCAAGCACCTTGCGATGGTTCGACGACCCGAGCGAAACCTAGCTCAGTTTACCCGATGTCGTCGCAATTGGCCCGAGAAACGGGTAAGTCGCGGCTTGATCCCAGGGGCCGCCCAGGTATCGCCACAAGATCAAACGATCGCCGACGCCCGACCACGGCGACCACGTCGGCTGGATCTCGGCCAAAGCCTGGTCGGCCTCCGCCCGGTCGGCCTTGTTCATGATCATCACATGAGGGTGATACGGTTGCCGATCCTGCGCCGTCAGGTGCCTGGCGAACGTCTTCGCCAACTCGGACCGCAACGCCGGTAAACCCGGGGCGTCGACCACGATCATGACCCCGCGACCGGTCGGTTTGACCCCTTTGAACCGGATCGGAATCGGCGAAGATGCGCGAGCGAGCCGATCAAGCGTACTATCGATCGAGTCCCATTCGTCGCCCGGGAGTTGGTGGAACAACGAGAGGTGGGCGGGGACCTGGTTCCGCTCGGGCGGAAAGTAGCGATGGCGCAGCTCGTCCAACCGACCGAAGGTCGCCGGGTCGAAACCCAAGGTGATCAAGAAGGGAGGGTCATCCGGCGAGGCCAACTCCATCTCCTTGTTGTTTGTTGATCGCATCCCATCCAGCATGTCTGTACGCCAGTCTAGCATTTCCCGTTACGAGCGGCCAGGTTGCTTCGACGTCTCGGGAGTTCACCTTGGTCGAGATTGGGCTTGCAGCTCTCGTCGTTCTTCCGGGGTCAAGTCGCACCAATGTCCCGGTGCCAGCCCTCCCAACGAGACCGACCCGCTCGCCCATCGGACGAGCCGCAGGGTGGGATGGCCGACGGCGGCCGTCATCCGTCGGATCTGGCGGTTTCGGCCTTCTCGGAGGACGATCCGCAGCCAGGCGGTGGGAACATTCTTGCGGAAGCGGATCGGGCCGGGTCGATCGGGCAACTCGGGGTCGGTCTCGAGCAAGTCGACCTCGGCGGGCCGGGTCAGACCGTCATTGAGCTTGACCCCCCGACGCAGAGCGTCGAGGGCTGGGACGTCCGGGATGCGTTCCACCTGGACCAGGTAGGTTTTCGGATGTTCGAAGCGGGGGTCGGTCAACCTGTGGGCGAACGGGCCATCGTCGGTCAGGAGCAAAAGACCTTCGCTGTCGCGGTCGAGCCGACCGACCGGGTAGACATTCGGGACGTCGACGAAGTCCTTGAGGGTCGAGCGGCCATCGCCGCCTGAGAACTGCGTGAGGACGTCGAAGGGCTTGAAGAATTTCAGGTAGCGCCGCCCCGGCCCCGACGGTTTCGATGCTCGGGGCGTTCGAGGGTCAACCGTGCCCATAGCCGCGATCGAAAGCGTCGAGGTCGCGGATGTGCGACGTGTAGGTGGTCCGAAACGTGTCGGCGTCCACCGTCCAGCGGGGGGCGTCTTCGGTATGGCGGTGGCAATGTTCTTCGAGCAATCGGTGGAGGAACTTGAACAGTTGCCGAGGCGTCCGAAGGTTGCCGAGCGCGTCCTTGAGCGAGTCGTCCGTGACCGCCTCGTCGATGATCTGGCGGAGCCGAGGCCCTCCCCCGTCCGCCGACCCGTTCGAGCACGCCTTGAGGCGATCCCCCGCGAGGTCGTAGAGCGACGGCCCGGTCCATCGGAGCGGTTTGATCAGGTTGAGCTTGTCGGGTCGGGCCCGGTCGTAGAACTCCTTGTCTTCTTTTTCGAGGTAATACGCCAACTCGATCGGCAGCAAGAGCTTGAAGCCGATCCCGGGGTGTCGGAGGAACTTGTGGTCGAGGAGCGGCCAGATCAAGGCCCTCATCTTCCGGGGGTCGCCTTCGATCAATTGCGGCTCGTCGACCCGGTCGACCAGGACCAAGATCCCCTGATACCCGAGCGTCGCCAAGAGGCCCTGGAACTTGCGGAATAGCTCGTAACGCTCTTCGCCGCCGCCTCGGACCGTCGAGGGGAGCGGCTGGCCGCCCAACTCGTTGGGCTGGAACCAGAGGAGTTCCCAGCGGAGCGCCGCGGGGTCTCGGCTGAGGACCCGGACCGCTTTGCGGATCGCCCGAGCGTGCCATTCCGCCCTGGCCAACCTCCAGCCCCAGTAAAGCCAGCCCAGGAGGATAGGGACCAGGAGCCAGGGCAGAATTTGGGGCGTCCTGATCCCTCGGAAGGCGGCGATCAAGATCAGGACGGCGAGCGTGGTCCCGAACCCGACTTGAAGGTCGCGGCGACTCCAGAGCGGTCGAAAGCCGGATCGTCGGCGAAGTCGGCTCCAGCGTTTCTCGATCGGTTCTCGGGTCGACTGGTCGTAGAGGGCGGCCAGGAGGAGGAGGTCGCGGCGCTGGTCGAGGGTGAGCGCCGTGAGGTCCATCTTCTCGGAGTTCAAGGCGTCGATCAGTTGCGTGACACCCAGCGCGAGGATCGCGTCCATGTGGTCTTGCAACCGCCAACGCTGGAGGGCTTCGCCCGCGTCTCGGGCCTTCACCGAATCGCGGAAGTGATCGAGGAATGGGTTGAAATCATCGTAGGAGATCACGAAAACCCGGGCGTCGGGATGCGCCGCGTTGTATGATTCGAGTTCCGAAGTGACCTGGAGGCGAAGGGCGGTCTTTCCGCTCCCTTTTTCCCCGAAAACCAGGGCGGTCGAGGGGTCGGTCGGACTCCCGAAGAACTTATCCCAAGCGGGGTGGTGGATCGTGTCCAGGCAAGCTCGCTTGAAGACCGTGTCGGTCTGGGCGTCTTCCTCGCTGAACGGGTTGCCGGTGATCCCATGATGCTTGAGAAACTGGTCGATCTTCATCCCGATATAACCTTTCCGGGTCCTGGTCCGACGTAACGCCCTACCGTCTTACCCGATCCGAGGCGGACAAACAATCTCCGGGGCCTCTCGCCTGTCGGCCGGCCTTCCTTACGGGTGTAACTTTCGAACCTGGAGATTCTTCGGGATCAAGGATTGCAAATCGCAGGATTGCAAATCGCAAAGGGTGGAAAGATTTCGCTTTGCGATTCTTTTGCGATTTGCGATCCTGCGATTTGCAATCCAAATCTCCAGGTTCGAAAGCTACACCCCTTCCTTACTTTCTCCGCCGCGAGGAACTCGATGAGTCGGCTTCATCGGATTTTCGCCATCGTCGGGTTGGTGCTCTTGGCCTCGGGTTGCCGGAAGGAACCCGACAAACCCGAGCCTCTCCGCTTGGCGGCGGCGAGCGACCTCCGGCAGGCGCTGCCGATCTTGATCTCGGCGTTTCGACAAACCCGGGACATCGAGGTCGACTATTCGTCGGCGTCCTCGGGCCAACTCGCCGAGCAGATCCGCCAGGGGGCTCCCTTCGACCTGTTTTTGTCGGCGAACCAAGCCTTCGTCGACGGGTTGGCCGGGCAGGGGTTCGTGGATACCCCTTCGGTCAAACCCTATGCTCGGGGGACATTGGTCTTGGCGATCAACCCAGTCTTCGCCATCCAGCCGAAGACAATGAGCGACCTGACTCGGCCCGAGATCAAATCGATCGCGATCGCCAACACCGACCTCGCCCCTTACGGGATCGCGGCCCGGCAGACGTTGGAACACCTGGGCCTCTGGGACACCCTCAAGCCGAAGCTCGTCCCGGCCGAATCCGTCCACCAAGCCCTCCAGTTCGTCCGGTCGGGCAATGCCGAGGTGGGATTCGTGAGTCGAGCTTTGACCGACTCGCCCGGCCTCGAGTTCCTCGAAGTTCCGTCCGGGAGCCACAAACCGATCGTCCAATATCTCGGCGTGGTGACGCGATCGACCCGAAAAGACGATGCCCGAGCCTTCGCCGACTTCCTGACCGGGCCGACCGGTCAGGCCATGCTCAAGGACCTGGGGTTTGCCCCGGCTTTGCCCTCGACTTCATCTCCCGGACCGAAGCCGGAGGCCCGGTGAGCCCGAGCGACCTCGACCCGTTCTGGTTATCGCTCCGGGTGGCGGCCCTGGCGACGACGATCATCGTCCTGATCGGGACGCCCCTGGCCTGGCTCCTGGCTCGGACGAATTTCTGGGGTAAGGGACTCATCTCGGGGTTGCTGACCCTCCCCTTGGTCTTGCCTCCGACGGTGATCGGCTTCGCCTTGCTCATCGCCCTGGGGCGCCAGGGGTGGTTTGGCCATTGGCTCGAATCGGCGTTCGGGATTTCGGTCGTGTTTCATTGGTCGGGGGCCGTCTTGGCGTCGGCGGTCATGTCGGCCCCGATGTATGTCATCCCGGTCCGGGCCGCGTTCGCCGGGGTCGACCCCGACTTCGAAGACGCCGCTCGCCTGCTCGGGAGGGACGAAATCTCGGTATTCCGCTCGATCACCGTCCCCTTGAGTTGGCGAGGGTTGATCTCGGGCTTGGTCCTGACCTTCGCCCGAGCCCTCGGAGAGTTCGGGGCCACTTTGATGCTCGCCGGGAACATCCAAGGGCGGACCAGGACCGCCGCGCTGGCCATCTACGACGCGGTCCTCGACGATAAGCCCCTCCTGGCGGGGGTCTACTGTGCCCTGGTCGCTTCCACCTCGCTCCTCGCCGTCCTGATCGCCCAGCGGGCACAATCATCGGGCGATCCGAGATGACCGAGGGCGAACCTTACCTCGAGGCGGCGATTCGTCGCCAGATCCACCAAGGGTTGACGGTCGACGTGTCGATCTCGATGGGCCGCGAGCTAGGCGTATTGTTCGGCGCCTCCGGGGCCGGCAAGACGTCGACCCTGGCGATGATCGCCGGCTTGCAAACCCCCGACGAGGGGACCATCGAAGTCGGCGGCATCTCCTTTTTCGATCGGGCCCGAAGCCTCAACCTCAGGCTCCGAGACCGGCAGGTCGGGTACGTCTTCCAACACGACGTCTTATTCCCGCACCTCGACGTCGAAGCGAACCTTCGATACGGACTGAAAGGCTTTTCTCCCTCGCGGATCGAAGCTCGGGTCATCGAAGTTTGCGAGCTTTGCGGGATACACCCGCTCATCCGCAGGCGAATCGCGACGTTGTCGGGCGGCGAACGGCAGCGAGTCGGATTGGCCCGAGCGATCGCGCCCCGCCCTCGGCTCCTGCTCTGTGACGAGCCGGTCTCGGCGATCGACCTTGGTGCACGCTACCGCTTGCTCTCGCAACTCAAGGAGATCCAACGCATCGAGGCGATCCCGGTGCTCCTGGTCACCCACGCCGTCGACGAGGCCCTGACATTTGGCGACCGGCTCTTTCTCCTCGATCAAGGACGGGTCGCGGCTCATGGACGACCCGACGAGGTCTTGGCCGAGCTGTCAAGCCGAAGCGACTTGAACGAATCCCGGTTGCGAAACGTCTTCGCGGGCGTGGTCGCTCGACATGATCTCCCGAGTCGATCGACCACGATTCTCCTGACGGGCGGTCCTTCATTGGTCGTTTCCTCGGTGGATCGCCCCATCGGCGCCCCGATCTTCGTCCGGGTGGATTCCGAAGAGATCGTCCTAGCCCGAGGACCTCTCGGACCTCTGAGCGCCCGGAATTTGATCCCCGGGACGATCGATCGGATCGTAATCCACGACACCAACGCCGAGGTCGCGGTCCGAGTCGACGATCTCCTCTGGATGGTCGGGATCATCGAAGCCTCCGCCCGGTCGCTCGACTTGAAGGTTGGCGATGAAGTCAAGATGATCATCAAGGCCCGGAGTTGCCGCCCCTTGATCGAAACCGGCAATGGGTGAGTTGGATCGACGATCCCGTGTTTGGACGGAATCAACCGCGCTCGGTTGATCGAAATCAACGCCGTAATCTTGGCCAAAGCATCGAATAGGACGAAAGCTTATGCTCGACAAATCCAAAGTTCGAGGCGGAATCTATGGCTTGCTCCTGGGTGACGCGGCGGGGGTTCCCTACGAATTCAACCCGCCAAGTAACCTCGCTCCATTCTCCGACCGAATCGACATGACCCCGCCTCGGGGGTTTCGCCGGACCTACTCGATCCCGGTCGGGACCTGGTCCGACGACGGCGCCCTCGCTCTTTGCCTCCTCGAATCCCTGGTTGAGCTTGGTCGTTTCGATCCGGTCGACCAGACTCGAAGGATGGTCGCTTGGTTGGACGAGGGGCATCTGGCGGTCGACAATCACGTCTTCGACGTCGGCTTCACCACGAGGCAGTCGCTCGGCTTGGCCCGTGAACTCCTCGCCCAAGGGAAATCGCCGGTTGGGCGGGGGGCCACCCAAGAGCAAAGCGCGGGCAACGGCACCTTGATGCGGATCTTGCCGCTTGCCCTCTGGCACGACGGGTCCGACGAGGAGTTGGTCCGAATGGCGATGGAGCACTCGGGCCTGACTCATGCCCACCCGGCTTGCCTGATTTGCTGCGCCATCGCCTGCCTTTGGGCTCGTTACCTGGCTTGCCAGGTCGATCAGCCCTTCGAAGTCGCCTGCGATAAGGTCAAGGCATTGGTTCGAGAAAAGCCGGCGCTGGTCGTCGCCCTCGGGTTGGTCAATGCCTGGAGGAGCAAGGAGCCGACCGGGACCGGCTTCGTCGTGGATACTCTGCTGTCCGCCAGGCATGCCCTGGAATTCGGCGCGGATTACAAAGACGTGATCCGCCGGTCGATCCTCCTCGGCAACGACACCGACACCACCGCCGCCGTGGCCGGCGGCCTTGCCGGGATCAAATACGGGGTCGAGGCTTTGCCCGAGGACTGGCTGATCCTGCTTCGTGGCAAGACGTTGGTCGAGACGATCTTCGACCGAGCCGACATCTAGACCAGTTCACGATCTTTGGCCAATTTGAAGCCGAACGAATAAAGAAAGCCCGCTTGCGATCGCTCGCAAGCGGGCTTTGGAAGTGGAGGCGGCGGGAATTGCACCCGCGTCCCGAGACCCATCGATGAAGGCATCTACGTGCGTATCGGAACTTTTGGTTGTCGGCTTGGGTGCCCCGTTCCGCAAGGTCACCTTTCGCTTATCCCATCATGAGTTTGGCTTGCATCGCAACGGGCGGTTAGATGCAAGCGATCCCGCATTGTCGTCTTCGGGCGGAGCTAGCGGGAGAAGACCCGCCACGAAGCCGTTTCTGCTCTTAGGCAGCCATACGGAGAGAACGAGTGTTCTCGGCAGATAAAATTTAGTCGGCTTTTTACGAGGCCCGCTGACCAACCTCGGCACGCCACACGACACGTCAGCAATCCGGTCGATCCTAGTTCGCCCCCAACCTGTCAAAGAGCCGACCCTAGGGTCGCCAAGGTCATTATCCGGCTCCAGGCGACGAAGTCAATCCCGCCCTCGCGAGGCGCGGTCGATATCGCGCTTGGCGTCCTGCTTCTTGAGGGCTTCACGCTTGTCGTAGAGCTTGCGCCCCTTGGCGATGGCGATGTCGACCTTGGCGATCCCCTTCTTGAAGAAGATCTTCAGCGGGACGATCGTCAAACCACGCTCGGACGCCTTGGTCGACAGCCGGTCGATCTCCTTCTTGTGGAGGAGGAGCTTGCGGGGCCGCTTCGGCTTGTGGTTCATCCGGTTGGCTTGGAGGTATTCGGGGATGTCGCAACCGTAGAGCCAGACCTCCTCGCGGTCGACGCTGGCGTAGGCTTCTTCCATGCTCGCCTTGCCGGTCCGGAGGCTCTTGACCTCGGTCCCGGTCAAGACCAAGCCCGCCTCGAAGGTTTCCATCAGGTCATACTCGAAGCGGGCCCGACGATTCCGGGCGACGATGGTGATCGAGACTTCTTCGTCCTTCGCCTTGGTCGGTTTCGCCTTCTCCTTGCCCGCCTTCGCCATCGGTCGCCGCCCCCATTTCGCTTCGCTGAATATCACTCCGGCGGCATTATAAGAGGAATGAGGCGCCGAGGCCACGCTCGCCTTCTCGAAGTCTTCAAATCGCCTCGATCCCCCAGCAGACCGCCGCGACCTCGGCGACGATCGAGGCGGGGTCGGTCGCCTCGGGCCAATAGATCGGGGTTTGCGAGATGTTTGGTTTGCGTGCCGGCTTCGATCCAGCTCCGGCGACGATCAAGGTCGGTTCAGGGGTGTCATCGAGCCGACTCCGAAGCAAGTCTTTCCAGCGCTCGTCGGCGTGCCACTGCCACCAACCCTCGTCGCAAAACTGGTCCGCGTCCTGGGTCGCGATCTCCTTGAGGCCACGGACATCAAGGCGGAAATCCGCCACGATCCAGGCCATCGCTTCACCATCGAAGCGGCGAGCCGAGGCGTTGATCAGGTCCAACGCGGCCAGGGTTTCCCGCCGATTCCGATCGACTTCGGGTGATCGATGCAATGGCTCAGTGACGACTTCCGCAATCAAGTCGTGATGAATCGTGTCGGCCAACACCGCGTCGGCGAGCCGATCCGCGATCGCCGGATCAAGACCCCGGATGGAATCATCCAGCATCAGGAGATGGGGACGACGACCGAGGTTTGCCAGCAAATCGGCGATGGTCCGTCGGGTGATCGGGTCGACGACATCGGGTGCGACCTCCACTAGCGGTTTCAAAACGAACGGGCGGACCGCCAGCCTGGGATGAGGAAGTTTCAAATCGGGTTCGTCGACGAATCGGCAACCATACATCAAGAGGTCGAGGTCGAGGGTCCGCTCCGCCCATCGGACGGTCCGGACCCGCCCGAGTTGATTTTCGACCGCCTGGGTCGTCGCGAGCAACTCGCGGGGTGAGAGCGAAGTTTCCAAGCGGGCGGCGGCGTTGAGGAATGCTCCCTGTCCCGGCGGTCCGCCGACCGGATTGGTCTCGTGATACGAACTGACCGCCGAGACGACCACGCCTGGGTTTTGGTCGAGCAGCACCAAAGCCGCGTCGAGGGTCGCCCGGCGATCCCCGACGTTGCTTCCCAGGCTGATCCAGACCGGCGTCGTCATCGCGGTCCCGTCAAAACTTCAACTTGCCGATCCGGTCGACCGCTTCGAGGAGGCGAGGCGTGTCGACGGTCAAGGTCGCCCGGATATAGCCGTCGGCGGTCCGGCCGAAGCCGAGGCCGGGGGTGGTCACGACGTCGGCCTCTTCGAGGATTCGCCCGCAAAGCTCGGTCGAGGTCATCCCCTTCGGGCAAGGAATCCAGACGTAGAACGTCGCTTTGGCCATCGGGACGTCCCATCCGATCGCGCGGAGGCCGGAGACGAAGGCGTCGCGCCTCTCTTTGTACAAAGCTCGGATCGGAGGGGTGATCGCGTCGTATTCGTCGAGCGCGGTCTTCGAGGCGTGCTGGATCGCGGTGAAGATCCCCGAGTCGGTGTTGGCTTTGACCTGAGCGAGAGCCGCGATCAGGGGGGCTCCTCCGATGGCGAAGCCGACCCGCCAGCCGGTCATGTTGAAGGTTTTCGACAAACTGTGGAACTCGACGACGTGATCCTTGGCCCCGGGGACCTGCAGCATGCTCGGGGGCGGCTCGTCGAAATACATCTCGTTGTAGGCGGCATCCTGCGCGACCACGAGGTGATGGGTCTTGGCCAGGTCGACCACCTTTTCGAAGAACGGGAGGTCGGCGGTCCCGCCGGTCGGATTGTTCGGGTAGTTGAGGAACATCAAGCGTGCCCGAGCGTAGACGTCGGCGGGGATCGCGTCGAGGTCGGGGCGAAACCCGTGCGACGCTTCGAGCGGCATGGTATAGACGTCCGCCCCGGCGAACATGCTGCCGCTCCGGTAGACCGGGTAACAGGGGTCGGGAACCAGGCTGATGTCGCCGGGGTTCAGGATGGCGAGCGGGAAGTGGGCGATCCCTTCCTTCGAACCGATCAGGGGCAAAATCTCGGTGTTCGGGTCGAGGTCGAGGCCGTATCGAGCTTTGCAGAACCGGGCGATGCCCTGGCGGAGTTCGGGGGCCCCTTGGTCGAGGGCGTACTGGTGGAAGCTCGGGTTCTCGACGTGAGATTGCAGGCTCCGGATGATCGACGCGGGGGTTGGCTTGTCGGGGTCGCCAACCCCCAGGTTGATCACGTCTCGGCCGGCGGCGATCGCCGCTTTTTTCTTCTTGTCGATCTCGGCGAACAGGTAAGGGGGGAGCTTCTTGAGGCGTTCGGACTTGACGAATCGCGTGGTCGCCATCGGTCATCCTCGGGATCACGGTCGGAGTGTCGAAGGAACGAGAGTCGTGGCCGAAGGCGAAAACGGCCGAGCGAAGCGGTCAGATCGCAAACCAAACGAAGCCAATGCTCGGATCGGCCGGTGGCGACTCAGGGCTGCTCGATCTCGGTGATCGTCTTCTGGATCAGCTCGCGTCGCCAGTCGGTCAGCGCGGAGTCGAGGGTCCGGGTCAGTTGGAGGGCCAAGTTCTTCTTAGCCTCCGCGAGCGAACCGCCTTCCGAGCGGATCTCGGGGAAGTCGCGGTGGTAGATCGACACCGACTGCGAGGTCAACCCCTGATTGACGACCAGCTTGTCAAGCGTTTCGCTCATGGCTGACTCCGGGTCGGATGTTTAGAACTGACCGAGAAAACGCAAATCATTCTGATAGAACTGACGGATGTCGCGAATCCCGAACCGCCTCATGCAGAGTCGCTCGACGCCGAGGCCGAACGCGAATCCGCTCACTTCGTCGGGGTCGTAGCCCACGGCCCGAAAGACGTCGGGGTCGACCATCCCGGCGCCGCCCATCTCGACCCAGTCTTGTCCGCCGTGCCAGATCATGTCAACTTCGACGCTCGGCTCGGTGAACGGAAAAAACGAGGGGCGGAACCGGATCTTGACATCTTCGCCCAAAAATGTCTTGGCGAACAGCCGCAAGGTCGACTTCAGGTCGGCCATCGTGATATTTCGGTCGACGACCAAGCCTTCGATCTGGTGAAACATCGGCGAATGCGTCTCGTCGGTCTCATCGGGTCGATACACCTTGCCGATGGCGATCACCCGGATCGGCGGCGCTTGCTTCTCCATCACCCGAATCTGGACCGTGCTGGTTTGACTGCGGAGCAAGGTATCCTTGCCGGTGAAGAAATTATCCGAAGGGTCGCGGGCCGGGTGCGAGTGGGGGATGTTGAGCGCATCGAAGTTATGCCAAACATCCTCGATCTCCGGGCCTCGCGCGACGGAGAAGCCGAGCTTGCCGAAGATCCCGACCAGCTCTTCGGTCGTTTGGGTCAAAGGATGTTTGTGGCCAACCAAGGGCATCGTACCGGGCCGGGTCACGTCGATGCCGTCAGAATCGAGGTCGATGACCGACGCCTTCAAGCCATCGCGGGCCTCAACGCAGGCCGACTCGAGCGCCGACTTCACGCGGTTGAACTTCTGACCGTAATCACGCTTCGATTCCGCCGGCAGCGACTTGAGCGCGTCCTTGGCGAGGTTTAACCGGCCATTCCTCGCGCCGAGGTATTCGATCCGGGCCGCCTCGGCGAGCTCCGCCGTCGAAGCTTGCCGGAACGCTTGAATTCCCTCGGTTTCGAGTGCGGCCAATCGGGCGAATAGTTCTTCGGTGGAGTTCATGGTCGGATTGAAGTGGATCAAAGGCCAGACTCTCGATCCACTTCGGTTGGAGGAACGAGATTTAGGCGTGGGCGAGGGCTTTTTGGTCGAGGTGGCGGCGAACCGACTCGAAAATCTTGTCGAACGTCTCGCTGTCGAGGACCGCGAGGTCGGACAAGCTCTTTCGGTCGAGCTTGATGTTGGCCAGGCGAAGCCCGTGGATCAACTGGCTGTAGCGAAGGCCCCGCATCTCGGCGGCGGCGCTCAACCTCGTGATGAACAGGCGGCGAAAGTCTCGCTTCTTGGCGCGTCGATCGCGAAAAGAGAAAACGCCGGCGCGGAGCAGCGTTTCCTTGGCTGACTTCAAGAGGCGACGGCGACCGCCAACAAACCCTTCGACCTTCTGGAACAGACGTTTCTTCGCCCGGTTACGAGCCGAGCCTTTTGTGGCACGCATGGATCGATCTCAAAAAGGAAACTTGGCGATGGTGGCGAAAACGGCTTGGCAATCAAACAGTTATTGCTCGATCAGTTCGACGTGCTGGTCGATGACTTCACGCTCCTGCGCGATCGCGACCGGGTTGGAGCCGATCCTCTGGCGGACGGCCCGGCGGACCCGTTGCCCTTCGGCGAGCACTTTGAGGAAGACTTTTTTCCGGAGGCGGCGGACTTGTTTGCCACTTTTATGGGACATCAAGTGCGAAGAACCACATTTCTTATGGCTAACCTTGCCAGTCGCCGAAACTTTGAATCGCTTCTTCATGCCTTTGTGGGTTTTCAGCTTCGGCATCGAAATTCCTGAGTCAAATGAGTGGGTGCCACGAATCGGTTTCCGGAACTTAAACGCGAGGCGCGACGATCGCCGTCATTCGTTTGCCTTCCATGGAGGGATTTTTCTCCACCTTGGCCACGTCTTCGAGCGCCAGGAGCACTTCGTTCATCACCTTGCGGCCTTCGTCGATGTGCGCGAGTTCTCGGCCTCGGAACAAGACGTTGACCAGGACTTTGTCCTTGTGTTCGAGGAACTCTCGGGCTCGCTTGACTTTCACCTCGATGTCATGGTCGCCCGTCTTGGGACGGACCCGAATCTCTTTAACCTGGACCTGGTGTTGTTTTTGCTTCGAGGCACGCTTCTTTTGCGAGTACTTGAACTTGCCGAAGTCCATGATCTTGCAGACGGGAGGTCGCTCATTCGGAGCGACCTCGACCAGATCCTGGCCGGCTTCGCGAGCGGCTTCCATGGCTTTTCCGGTCGGCATGACGCCGAGCAACTCCCCTTCGGCGTTGATAACCCGAACGGGCGAGATCCGGATCTGCTCGTTGACTCTGAGGTTCCGGTCGATGACGCTTACCCCTTCGACAAATCAAACAATCACAACCCATCCGACATCCGAAAAACCGGCGGTCTGTGCACCGGATTTGTGGATCGCACAATTCAACCCGAGTCGAATGGGACAATCACACATCTTACCAAGAAACCTCTGGCCGTCAATCGACAGGGTTGGACCTGTCGGGAATCGGACTGGGGCTGGCGTTGATCGTGCTGATCGGGGCGACCCGGTGTGCGTTTTCGGCGCCGAGCTTGCGAATCACCTCGTCGATGCTGAACGAGCCGAGGTCGCCGCCCACCCGGTCGCGGTACGAGATCGTCCGGTTCTCCATCTCCTTGGCGCCGACCACGAGCATCACGGGCACCTTGGCAAGCTGGGCGTCGCGGATCTTCGAGCCGATCTTCTCGGATCGGAAGTCGCTCTCGACCCGAAATTTGAAGGTCGACAAGGTCGTGGCGATGTGCTGGGCGTACTCGGTGTGCTTCTCCGAGATCGTCAAGACCCGGACCTGCTCGGGGGCCAGCCAGAGCGGGAACGCCCCGGCGAAGTGCTCGATCAGGATGCCCATGAACCGTTCCATGCTCCCGAACGGGGCGCGGTGGATCATCACGGGACGATGCGGCAGGTTGTCCGGGCCGGTGTAAGTCAAGCCGAACCGCTCGGGGAGCACGTAGTCGAGTTGTACCGTGCCGAGCTGCCACTTCCGACCGATGCAGTCGGACACCACGAAGTCGACTTTGGGACCGTAAAACGCCGCTTCGCCTTCGGCCTCGACGTAAGGGAGCTTCATCTGGTCGAGGACGTCGCGGATGTCGGCCTCGGCGCGAGTCCAGATCTCCGAATTCGCCCCCTGATACTTGGGGTCGTTCGGATCGCTCTTCGACAGTCGCAACTGGTAGTCGGTCAAGCCCAGGCAATTGAAGACGAACTGGGTCAACTCGATCGTCGACCGGAACTCTTCGCGGACCTGGTCGGGGGTGCAAAACAGGTGGGCATCGTCCTGGGTGAACCCCCGGACCCGGGTCAAGCCCGACAACTCGCCCGACTGCTCGTAGCGGTAAACGGTCCCGAACTCGGCCAGCCTCAAAGGGAGGTCGCGATAGCTTCGCGGTTGCGCGGCGTAGATCTGGATGTGGTGCGGGCAGTTCATCGGCTTGAGCAGATACTCTTCCGATAAGCCGTGATCCTGGACGAACTTGATCCGCCCGGAGGGTTCGAGGTCCCAGTAACGGGTTGTCCGTTCCATTGGGGCCAAGGCGGTCCCCACCGACTCGGAAATGATCTCCTTGATCCCCGCCAGCTTGAGCAACCGCTTCTGCGCATCGTCGTCGAGGGTTTGATTTTCGAGGCCGTCGATCAACTCCATCGCCGAGTCGTCGGGGAGTTTGATCGAAGGGAACTGCGAGCTTTTGTAGTACGGGTAATGCCCGCTGATCCGATACAGGTCGATCTTGCCGATGTGAGGCGTGTAAACCGGCTGATAACCGCGCTTGGTCAATTCCTCTTTGAGGAACGTTTCCAAGATCCCTCGGATCGTCGCCCCTTTGGGCATCCAGAGGATCAAGCCGGAACCGACGAGCGGCGAGATTGTGAACAGCGCCAGGTCTTTGCCGAGCTTGCGGTGGTCACGCTTCTTGGCTTCCTCGATCAGGTCGAGGTGGGCTTTGAGGCTTTCCTTGTCGAAGAACGCGGTCCCGTAGACCCGTTGGAGCATCTTGCGGTCGGTGTTGGCCTTCCAGTACGCCCCGGCGATCGACAACAGCTTGAAAGCACCGACCTTCCCGGTGTTGGGGAGGTGAGGGCCGCGGCAGAGGTCGATGAACTCGCCGAGTCGATAGAAGCTGAGGTGGTCGAATCGGCTCAGCTCGCCTTCGATGTGCTCGACCTTGTACGACTCGCCGAGCCCTTCGACGAGGTTTTTGCCATCAATCAGGGGCAACTCGAAGCGTTCGAACGCCCGGTTCTCTTTGATGATCTTGGCCATCTCGGCTTCGATGGCGGGGAAGTCGTCTTCGGTCAGCGTGTGGCCGCCGCAGTCGACGTCGTAATAAAACCCCGCCTCGGTCGCCGGGCCGAAGCCAAGTCGGGTTTGCGGGAACAAGCGGAGGATCGCGCAGCCGAGGATATGGGCGGTCGAGTGCCGCAAGATGCCCAAGGCGTCGGGGTCTTGGCTGGTCAGGAACCGCAAGTCGTGGGCGGATTGGTCGGCTTCGGGCAAAATCTGGTTCAGGTCGTAAACGCGACCGTCGTACGAAGCGGCCACGACCGACTTGGCGAAACCCGGCCCGAAGCTTTCAGCGACTTCCCAGAACGACGTCCCGGCGTGGACCGTCTTGGGCTCTCCGTCCGGGAATTGAAGGTTGACCATCGAACCTTTGACCTGTTGGCGCCGATCGCTCGATCGCGGAAAAGCGGAAACCCAACCAAATCGATCAATACACCCGAGAGGATTCGAACCTCTAACCTTCGGTTCCGTAGACCGATGCTCTATCCAATTGAGCTACGGGTGCTCGCGTCAAACCACGTCCGGAATATACCGAACGCACGCCCGAAAAAAAAGTCACCACCGCCCGCCGACCGGAATTTTCGATCGAAGAACCGACTCCTCGAATCTCCTCCCCAAGACCCGAGTTCGCATAGAATAACCCCTGACCGCCGAATGAACGGCTTCGACTCCGGCCCCCGCGAAGAACCCAACGATGATGCCCGCAACTTCGATCCCGTCCTACAAGCTTGGCCGGAGCCACTCGGCTTTCGTCCGGGCCAACAAGGTGATCCCCGGGGGAGTCAACAGCCCCGCCCGGGCGTTCGGGGCCGTTGGCGGCGAACCTCCGTTCATCGATCATGCCGAAGGGGCGTACCTCCACGACATCGACGGCAACAAGTACGTCGACTATATCGGGTCGTGGGGGCCGATGATCTTCGGACACGCGCACCCGGAGATTGGTTCGGCGATCTCCAAGGCGATGGCCTCCGGGACGACTTTTGGCGCGCCGACGCTTCGCGAAGTCGAGATCGCCGAGCTTGTGGTGGAATCCGTCCCATCGATCGAGAAGGTTCGCTTCGTTTCGTCGGGGACCGAAGCGGCGATGTCGGCGGTCCGGGTCGCCCGAGGCGTCACCGGGCGGAACAAGCTCGTCAAGATGGCCGGGCATTATCACGGCCACATCGACGCCTTGCTCGTCCAGGCGGGGTCGGCGGCGGCTACCTTGGGTGCCCCCGATAGCCCGGGGGTGACACCGGGCGCGACGGCCGACACGGTGATCTGCCCGTTCAACGACGTCGAAGCCGTCCTTGAGGTTTTCCGCCGCTTCCCCGACCAGGTGGCCGCAGTCCTCCTGGAGCCGGTCTCCGGGAACATGGGCCTCGTCCCCCCCAAACCCGGCTACCTCGAGGATCTGCGAGAGATCACCGAGAAGCACGGCGCGATCCTGATGTTCGACGAGGTGATGACCGGATTCCGCCTCGCCCTGGGCGGCGCGCAGGAGCGATTTGGCGTCACCCCGGACTTGACGGCCTTGGGCAAGATTATCGGTGGGGGTCTGCCGGCGGCGGCCTATGGGTCTTCGGCGAAGGTCATGGACCATGTTTCCCCGGCGGGACCGATTTATCAAGCGGGAACCTTGTCGGGGAACCCCCTGGCGATGGCCGCCGGGTTGGCCACTTTGCGGATGCTCAGAGATCACCCGCCCTACGACCGCCTCGAAGCCTTGTCGAGCCGACTGGCCGAAGGGCTGGAGCGCGCCGCGACCGATGCCGGGGTCGACCACGTCGTCCAGCGGGTCGGGAGCATGCTGACCATGTTCTTCAACCCCAACCCGGTTTGCAACTACGACGACGCCAAGCGATCCGACACGGCCATGTTCGGCCGGTTCTTCTGGGAGATGCTCGCGCGCGGCGTCTACCTCCCTTGCAGCCAGTTCGAGGCCGCCTTCGTCTCGGCGGCGCACACGGTCGACGACATTGATCACACGATCGAAGCCGCCTCCTCGGCACTCCGAGCCGCGAAAGGTTGATCGCCCCTCATGAGCTTCACGCCGAACAAGACCTTGATCGCCCTCGTGGGGGCGGTCGTCTTCCCCCTGGCGGCACTGATCTACCTCTCGGGCTTGCCCAACGGCGGTCGAGGTTCGCTGGCGGCCGTCTTGCTCCAGGTCGCCATCGTCCTGGGTTCGGTATTTTTGTTCGCGGTTTTCCTGGCCAAGCTGGTCGAACAGATCAACGGCAAGCGGGTCCGCCGCTGGTTGGATTCGCCCGAAGGGCAGGATTGGCTCGACGATTTGCCCGAGGGGGAACGAGCCGTGTTCTTGGGACGGCTCGAAGGGAAAAACCCCTCGTCGGTCCCTCTGGACGAAGGCGAGTTACCGGTTGACAGTTCGGAACAGAGCCGATAAAGTCCCGCCGCACGTCGCGACCCCAGCGGCGGGACGACCCTACCCTCCTGTTGACCCGCAACTCGACAAAACCAGGTTCGTTCTCGCCGCCGACGGTGGTCGAATCGCCAGCCCGGGCGAGCCCAAGGATGGGTTCGCACTCCGAGTTTGGCGACCCTTTTGACGGGCGAGGGTGGTTCATGGACGAATATCCCGCCGGTCCGGCGAGCCCGGGCCCTTGGAGTCTACCGCTCTCGGTCGTGATCCCCGTCCACAACGGAGGACGAGACTTCGAGCGGTGTCTCCAGGGGCTCCGAGACTCCAGCCGGACCGACTTCGAGTGCGTTGTCGTCGACGATGGCTCGACCGACGGCTCCGGCGCGTTGGCCGAACAATTCGGTGCCCGGGTCATCCGCCACGACACCCCCAAAGGTCCGGCCGCCGCTCGCAATGTCGGAGCGTTGGCCGCCTCGAACTCACTAATCTTCTTCCTCGACGCCGACGTCGCGATTCACGAGCAGACCATCGCCCTGGCACTCCGCCGCTTCGAGGCGGACGGAGACCTCGTCGGCCTTTTCGGCTCCTACGACGATCGACCGGCGAGTCGAGGTTGGATCAGCCAGTTCCGCAACCTCTTGCACCACTACGTCCACCAGACCGGGGTGTTCGTGGACGACGTCCGCCCGGCCCGGACGTTCTGGACGGGGTGCGGGTTCATCAATCGAGACATATTCATCAACCTGGGCGGCTTCGACCCGTTGAGATACCGCCGACCGGCGATCGAGGATATCGAGCTGGGTTACCGGATCTCCCGGGCGGGACACAAGCTCGTGCTGGCCCGCGACGTCCAAGCGACCCACCTCAAGCGATGGACCCTGTTCGAGATGATCCGGACCGACGTGTTCCGACGAGGCGTCCCTTGGATGCTTCTCATGAAACGGTCCCAAGTCGCGGAGAATGACCTGAACGTGTCTCGGTCGCAGCAAGCGTGCGTCGCGATCACCGGCCTGGGCGGCCTTGGGCTTGTCGCTTCGGCATGGTGGCCGGCGATGGTCCTCGTCCCGATCGTCTCGACCTCGGCGGTGGTCGCCCTCAACTTGGGTTTTTATCGCTTCCTCGCCCGGGCGCGTGGAACCCTGTTTTCGGCCACATCGGTGTTCTCGCACCTGATCTATTATGGTTGCTGCGGGGCCTCGGTGGTGATCGCCCTGATGATCTGGCATCTCGCGCCTCGCCATCGGTTTGAAGAACTCGAACCGATGCCGGGGCTCAGGCTCGATCCCGGTGCCAATCCCGCATCGGTCCCCTCCTCCGCCCACCGCCGGGATCTGGATCAGACCCGATCTTCCCCGAAATCCCGGAGGAGTTCCAAGCGATGAACCGGCCATCATCGACCGTCGCGGTCGTCCGATCGAACAATCGCCGAGGGGCGGTCGCCGAGGCGCTCGCCCTGATCGCCGGAGACCTTGGGCCGATGCCCCCCGAGGTCTCGATCCTCGCCGACTTCGCCGCGACCCGAAGCCCCTGGGCCTGGACCCACCCCGATACCCTGTCGGCCACCCTCGACGTCCTCTTTTCCAAGGGTGCCGACCAAGCCTTGGTCCATAGTTGCAACCAACAGATCCTTGAGCACTCGCGGCTTCGCCTGGAAACCTTCGGCCGACCCGTCCGCTTCCCGGCGGCCCTCGACCCAAACGAACCCAAGTCGTGGCACCAAGTCGAAATCGACCCCGGCGACGGCCCATCGGTCCTGGTCAGGGTCCACAGGTCAAGTTCCCTGGTCTCGATCGCGACCATGAAGACCGATGGAATATCGACCGTTGCCCTCGGCTTGGCCAACCTCCTGAATCTCGTCCACCCCGACGATCGAGTTGTCCCTCGGCTGGATCATCCCGAGATCGATCATGCCTTGCGAAGCGCTTGGACCAAAGTTCGAGGGCGAGCTTGCGGCATTTGGGATCGGATCACGACCCGGAGCGACTCCAATGCTTGGCGGCGACTAAATCCCTCAGCGACCACTTTGATCCAAAAAGCGGAGCGGTCGGCTCGACTCTTGGCATGTCTAGCGGATCGCGTTCGGCCGGTGCTCAGCGTGGTCGACGGCTTCCGGGCGATGCACCGCGAAGGCCCGAAACATGGTCGGTCGATCGCCCTTGGGGTCGTCATCGCCGGGGTCGATCCGGTCGCGGTGGATGCGGTGTCGGCGGCGATCATGGGGTTCGACCCGTCGGAGATCGTTCACCTCAAGTACGCCGACGATCGGGCCGTTGGACGAGCGAACCTTGACACGATTTCGATCGTCGGCGACTCCCTCGAATCCGTCCGACGGCGATGCATCCCGCACTCGAACCAGCGGATCTTGCGGCACTCGAATCGGCTGATGGATTCGATCTCGCGTTCAACACGGGACTCGGTCGTCCCGACGCCGCACCTAGGGCCTGTTCGCTCGGCCAACCCTTCGCGGCGATAAGGCCATTCGATCTGGCGGGCAATCATGGTCGGCGGGGTTGGCTGCTCATTCATCGAAGTCTCGACCCGCGAAAGGGCTTCACAGATGCGGATTGGGATCGACGGTGGTTGCCTGGCCAATCGCCGGGGGTTCGGCCGCTTCGCTCGGGAGATGATCCAAGCCCTCGCCGAAGCCGAGACGGATCACGAATTCGTCGTGTTCGTCGACCGCCCGTCGTTGGGGAAGGCGATCGTCCCGCCGTCGATGGAAACCGTGGTCGTGGACGTCCGGGTCGCCCCGAGCGTCGCCGCGTCGGCCAGTGGCCGGAGAAGCTTCCGAGACATGTTGGCGATGGGCCGATCGGTGGCGAGGAGCCGGCTTGACGCGATCTATTTTCCGGCCAGCTACAGCTTCTTCCCGGTCTGGAACGCGGGCCAAGTGATCGTCACGATGCACGACACTTTGGCACTATCCCACCCGGAATGGGTCTTTCCCGACGGTCGAGGCCGGCTCACCTGGCGGATCAAGGAGGGCGCGGCGGCTCATTGGGCGGATCGGATCGTCACCGTCTCGGAGGCGGCCCGGCGGGATCTGGCCACCTGGTTTCGATTGTCCGAAGGCCGAATTCAGGTCATCACCGAAGGCCCCGACGCCTCGTTCGGCCCGACCGGCGATCCCGTCGAGGGCGATGCGGTCCTTCGAAAGTATGGGATCGAACCCGGCTCACGATTCTTGCTCTACGTCGGCGGCCTGAGCCCGCACAAAAACCTTGGGCGGTTGATCTCGGCGTTCGATCGGGCCAGGGCGATCGAGGAAAAAGCCCAACTCGTGATCGTCGGCGACTTTTCCGACGTCTTCTTCACGCAAGTCCCCGAGCTTCGTGCCCAAGTCGAGCGTCTCGAACTCTCCTCCAGCGTCCTGTTCACCGGGTTCGTCCCGGACGAGGATCTGGCCCACCTCTATCGGAAAGCGTATGCGCTGGCCCAACCTTCGTTGATGGAGGGGTTTGGCTTGCCTCCGGTGGAAGCGATGGTCTCGGGCACCCCGGTCCTGAGCAGCGACGCCGGGAGCTTGCCGGAGGTGGTCGGCCTTGCCGGCCTCTTCTTCGACCCGACCGACATCGGCGAGATCGCCCGGGCCATCCGCCACTTGCTCGACAATCCCGAGGATCGGGAACGGCTGTCGAAAGCCGCCTTGGTCCAGGCCGGACGCTTCACATGGGCTCGATCCGCCCGACTCTTGCTCGACTGCTTCGATCAGATTCCAGGCCGCCGTTCGTGGAATCCGCCGAGGGCATGAAACCGACCGGCATCTCGGCGAAAGATCGAGCCGGATTGTGATGACGCCGGCCCACGTCTCTCGATGAAAACATCAAAGTTTCGTTCCGGAAGCCGAGGCGGTTAAGTCTCTTATCTTGCCATCCTGGCTGATGTTTGGCAAAATTGAACCAAATCGATGTCGAGATTGATTCGAGGTAAAATGCCCCCTGAATCGAGCGACGGTCTTCATCATCGCTGGAAATCCGCGTCGATGACGACTTGGAAGTCGGCTCATTGGGCGGGAGGATCGTCGGTTGAAAATCACGTTTCATGGGGCGGCCAAGCAGGTCACAGGCAGCGCCCATTTGTTGGAGATCGGGCCTTACCAGATTTTGCTCGATTGCGGATTGTTCGACTCGGATCGAGTCGACCCGAATAGCCCGAACCGTAGTTTCACGTTCGAACCCCGCGACCTTGACGCCGTGATCGTCTCGCACGCTCACAATGACCACATCGGTCGGCTGCCTTGTCTGGTCAAGGCCGGCTATCGGGGGCCGATCTTCCTGACCAAAGCCACCGCCGACATCACGAGCGTCATGCTCCGTGATAGCGCCCGAATTCAGCGCGAGGATGTCCGCCACGGTCCTCCTCGCAACCGAAACGAGACCCAAGTCGCCACGGCCCCCCTCGAACCTTTGTTCGAGTTGAACGACGTCGAGTGGCTCGTCGAGCAGTTCCAACGCCTCCCTTATGTCGAGCCGACCGAGATCCTCCCGGGCATCCACCTGAGCCTCTTCGACGCCGGGCACATCTTGGGTTCGGCCATCGTCCAGATCGACTTCCAGGAAGACGGGGTCGATCGCCGGTTCGTCTTCACCGGCGACCTCGGTCGGAGGGATACCGGGTTGCTGCCCAACCCGACCACCATCCGCGATATCGACATCCTCGTCTCCGAGAGCACCTACGGCGCCAAGGAGTTGGAGCCGAACGACAAGCTCATGAAGCAGCTTCACGCGATCATCGCCCGCGCGATCCGCCTCCAGTCGCGCGTCGTGATCCCCGCGTTCAGCCTCGGTCGGACGCAGCGAATGGTGTATTGCTTGCAAGAGCTATTCGCCATCCACAAGGTCCGGCCTGTCCCCGTCTTTGTGGATAGCCCGCTCGCGCTTCGGTTGACGGAGATCCACCGCGATTATCCCGAAAGTTATACCCGGGAAGCCCAGGACTTGATGAATCCCGACCCGAAATACTTCGGTTCGAAGTACGTCGACTTCTGCGAGTCGTGGGAAGATTCGAGGCGGCTCAATTATCAGCCTGGGCCGGCCGTGATCATCGCCTCCTCGGGGATGTGCGAGGCGGGGCGAATCCGCCATCACTTAAAGCATACCGTCGAAGACCCGGACAACGCGATCGTCATCGTGAGCTACCAAGCCGAGAAAACCCTGGGCCGAAGGATCTCCGACGGGGTCGAGAAGATCCAGATCATGGATCAATGGTTCGCCTTGAACGCCGCCGTCTATGTTCTCGATGGATTTTCGGGGCACGCCGACCGCAATGACTTGGGTTGGTGGTTCGAGCAGACCGGCGGCAAGATCGCCAAAGGGTTTCTCGTCCACGGGGAAGTCGAGAGCATGGAATCGCTTTCGAGCGTGCTCCAGCCCTTCGTCGATTCGCCTGTGATCATCCCCGATCGCCTTGAAACTTATGAAGTCTGATCCAAAGGTTCTCACCGGCCTTATCATCAACCCATCGGTCCCAAGCGCGATCTCTTGGGGGCGATGGGTTCTTCGTTTTCGACGCCCGACAATTTGGGATTGGCAGGACACAATCAATCAGAATCTCCGATGCCTTAAATCCGATTCACTGATCGATTTGAACGACTCGCACAATCACCGTGTCGGAACTAGCATGGTCAGACCTCACTCATTGACCTAGATCGGACGTTTTTTCCGAGCCGGCAGAAGTTTTCCCCGAACAAAAACCGCCGAAAACTCGTTAAATTCTCATGTCCAGTCTCAACGGAATCTCTCGAATAGTCACTCCATCCCTTGTTTTTCGATTCCGGGTAGTCCTAAGATGGAATCGTTCATTCCGTCCAATTGATCGCGGGAAAATCGTTCATGGTCTCGGCGGAAACTTATTTGAAAACCCAGCAAGTCGCCGACGCCCTGGGCGTGAGCGTCAGTTCCATCAAGCGCTGGGTCGACTCGGGAGCTTTGGAAGCCACCCGGACGATGGGCAAGCACCGCCTCGTCTCTTTGTCGAGCGCCCTCCAGTTCGCCCGTCGAGAGAAGTTTCCGGTCGATGGGTTGCTGGCGATGTCGTCTCAGGTCGAAAGTCTGATCATCGACGACCAGTTGTGCAACCAGTTGCTCGACGCCCTCGAATCGGGCCAGGACCGCGAGGTATCGTCGCTGATTGTCTCGGCTTATCGTTCCGGTTCGGGAGCGGTCGAACTGGCCGACCGTCTGATTCGACCGGTCATGGAGCGGATCGGTCAACGGTGGCTCCTCGGCCAGTGGGATATCTACGAGGAACATCGAGCGACCAGCCTGATCACGGCGACCTTGGCCGGTCTGAATTACGCCTTGATCCAATCGGCAACCGGCCCCCAGCCGATTGCCCTCGGCGCGTCCCCCGCCGGCGACCCCTACATCATGCCCGGCCTCCTGGCGGAAATGGTTGTTCGCGAAGCGGGTTGGGATGTTCGCAATCTCGGGAGCGACTTGCCGCTTCGCTCGCTCGCCACCGCGACGCGCCGGCATCGTCCTCGATTGATTTTCTTGTCGGTCAATCATATCGTTGATCGAGAGCAGTTTATCAATGACTATTCATACTTCTACGAAGCTTCCAATCAGGTGGATGCCGCCGTCATTTTGGGAGGGCGGGCACTCGACCCCGACCTCAGGGTGCGCCTGATCTACACCAGCTTCGGCGATCGGATGGCTCACCTCTCGGAGTTCGCCCGACGCATGTTGCCGCCGAGTTGACAGGATCGATCGGAATCGACCAAGGATGTTCCTCATTGTGTCGCTCTCATCCGCTGAACAACAAGGGAATACCTGATGCGTACTGCCCGACGAAGTGATGATGTCGATGGTTTCTCGGCGATCGACAGCGCGGACACGAAGGTTTTGACGACCCGAGAAGAACGTCAGCTCTTGCAAGACCTTGGCGAGTGCCGAGAAAAGTTGGCGGAAGCTCTCAAGCAAACGAAAAACTTCGACTACCCGATCGAAGATTCCGATCCCCAGTCGTTGACCCAGCAAATCGCCGCGTTTTACGCGGGGAACGGCCCCAACGAGGCCCGGCTTGGGGCGATCTTCCACCGTTATTCCGAGCTTCGGGGCAAGCTCGCCCTGGCGAATATGCGACTGGTCGCACACGTCGCCAAGCGGTTCCGGGATCGGGGACTTTCCTATTCCGACCTCCTCCAGGAAGGGTTTTGCGGGCTCCTCGAGGCGATCGATCGCTTCGACCTGACCCACCAGACCAAGCTCGCCACCTACGCGACCTGGTGGATTCGCCAATCGATGCAACGGGCCGTCGCCGCCGGGGCTTACCCGGTTCGCCTCAGCCCCAGGCACCTCCGACAACTCGCCCAGAATCAGGACGAGGTCGAGAAACGCCCCACGCAGGTCAAGGACGGAACCGACCCCGTCGTCGTCGGCAGCGAGATGATCCAGAGGATTCACACCGCGACTCGCCCGACGATCTCCCTCGACGCGACGCTCGACTCCGACAGCAGCTTCAACCTGCTCCAGACCATGAGCGACCCCGAAGGCGACCGGACGGGCGATGTCGACATGGACGAGACCGTCGGCAAGATGATGGACGCCCTCCGCCCCCGAGAGCAGCAGGTCCTGGAACTCCGGTTCGGCCTGGCGGGCAAGGATCGTTTGTCGTTGAGCCAGGTTGGCAAGGTCTTGGAAGTGTCGAAGGAGCGAGTCCGGCAGATCCAGGACCGAGCCTTGGAAAAGCTCCGGGCGGTCTCCGCCGAGCACGACTGGGACGATTCGCTGCTCGCCACCGCCTGATTGCTGATAAAACCCGAAGTCGCATCGAGCCGCCCCGACGACATCGTCGGATCGTTGATTAGACCCCCGCATCATGGGGGTCTGTCCTTGCGCGGCTTGGTCGAAGAAGAGCGAGGGCGAGCCTCGGGAAGACCGATGATTCATCCAGCGAGGCCCGGAAGTGCCTTCGTTGAAAGGAGTTTTCGGTGACGACCCCAGCGAATCTGGTTCGCCCCGACCCTCATGGCGACCCCATCGGGCCGTTTTTGCACTATCTTATGGCGGAGTGCGGCCTATCCTCGCACACTTTGGCGGCTTACCGTTCCGACATCGCGCGATTCGTTCGTTGGAGGAAGAAGTTCGCCCCGGGACCTTTGGTCAACCTCAAGATCGGTGACCTGACCGGTTTCGTCGATCACCTGGTCCTTTCCGGACTGGCCCCTTCGAGCATCGGCCGGAACCTCGCGGCGCTCTCGACGTTCTACCGCTATCTGATTTACGACGGCAAATTGTCCGACAATGTGGCAAAGCTCCTGATCGCCCCGGCGGTCTGGGATCGGCTGCCCGTCGTCCTGGGGCCGTCGAGCATCGACCGGTTGATGGCCGCCCCCAACCTCGAAACGACGATAGGCAGGCGCGATCGAGCCGCCCTCGAAACATTGTACGCCACCGGTTGCCGGGCCTCCGAGGTGGTTGGGCTTGGCCTGGGCGACCTCGACTTGGTCCGAGGCTCGGCCCGATGCGTCGGCAAAGGAAACAAGGAGCGGATGGTCCCGCTCGGAGGCAAGGCCCGCTCGGCCCTCGAGGTCTATTTGAAGCAGGACCGGGCCGCCTTGCTGGCGGGCCGGGTGGGTATCCCCAACGTCTTCGTGACGATCCGATCGCGTCCGCTTTCCAGGGCCGGGTTGTGGCAGATCGTCAAGACCCACGCGATCGCGGCGGGTTTGTCGAGCGAGGTCAGCCCTCACACGTTGCGGCACAGTTTCGCCACCCATCTGCTCGCGGGCGGGGCCGACTTGCGGGTCGTCCAAGAAATGCTCGGGCATGTCTCGATCGCGACCACTCAGATTTACACTCGGGTCGAGTTGAGCCGACTCCGGGAAGTTCATGCCCAATTCCACCCGAGAAGTCGAGGGAAATGATCCGGTTGCGAAACGACGGGAGGACGCCCATACTAGCCGGGCCAGACCCGACACCCGAGACCCGGCGATCATGAGTCTACCCGAAGAACCGATCGATGCGACCATCCACCTCGCGTTCGCCTTCGACATCGGATACGAGATCGACATCGACCAGGCTCGGGCCTTGTTGCCGACCGAGTCGGGGTTGATCTCGCGGAGGCGAAGGACGCCCGAATCGATCCAGTACCGCCCCGCGCCGCTCAGGTTGACGCTCGATGCGACGGGCATGGCGCTTCCGGCCGGTTGCGGCGTGGTCCGACCGCCCCGGGCCGAGCTGACCATCTTCGATTTCGCCGCGATCTCGCTCATGGTCCAGTTTTCGGTCCGAACGACCACGCTCGAACTCCGGGAGCTGGCCGGACAACTGGCCGACCCCAGCCCCTTGGTGAACGCCGCTCGACTGGTCGTGAACCCCTGGGTCGAACGCTTGAGGCCCGCGGTCGACGGCTTCGAGGTCAGCGACCTGAATGAAGAATATATCGTCTTCCAGCTTGGCGACGTCCCGGCCAGTTGGATCTCCGACCACACCGACTGGATCGCGGGGTTGATTCGGCTCGAATCCGGACCGCTCAGTTCCGGCGAGATCCGGGAGGCGACCCGGCTCCGGTTGTCGTACACCCCCGACGACCTGGTCATCCTCGACTGGGCCGCCGGATTCGTCGCCGATCGAGACTGCGCCGAGACTTTGCAGGTGATCGAATTCGCCAACGTCCAATTGCTCGAATTTCGTCACATCGACGATCGCCTTGACGACCGCCTCGAAGCCGCGTATCGGCTGCTCCACGCCGAGACCCGAGACAACCGCGACCGGACCCGATCGGCGGGGCGTCGGAGCCAGAACGCCGCCGTCCGGAGCATCCGAGAGCTCGAGATCGAGGCGACCAGCTTGTTCGAGCGGGCCGACAACAACCTCAAGCTGATCGGCGACCAGTACCTGTCCCGGGTCTTCGACCTCGCCCGGAACCGGTTCCACCTCGGCGAGTGGCAGCAGAGCATTCGCCGCAAGGTGAAGGTGGTTGGCGACGTCTACGACCTGCTCGTCCAGCAGTCGGGGGGCCACCGGATGGAGGTCCTCGAAATCACCGTCGTCGTCCTGATCACGCTCGAGATCTTGCTCGCTCTATTCCGTCATTGAGTCGAGCGGACGGATTTATCGAGAGCAGATGGTCCGGGCCTGGGCGATGTCGTCGCGGATCCGGGCGAGCAGGTCGTCAAGCCCGTTGAATCGACGAGTGGGTCGGACCCTCGCCAGGAGGTCGAGTTCCACCGACTTGCCGTAAAGATCGCCCGAGAAGTCGATCAAGTGGGCTTCGACCTTGCGAATCTGCTCGCCAAAAGTCGGGTTGGGGCCGATGTTGCAAGCGGCGGGCAGGGGGGGGCCGGCCCCATCGATGAAGGCATGCGCCGCGTAGACGCCGTCGTCGGGAATCACGGTGTCGATCTCGTCGAGGTTCGCCGTCGGCACGCCGATCCCGGCCCCTCGGCCCGCGCCGTGCGTGATCAGGCCCCGGATGCGGTGCGGTCGGCCAAGCATCCGGGCGGCGGCTTCGACCTTCCCCTCGGCGAGGGTTTGCCGAATCCTCGACGACGAAACGATGATCCCGTCGTCCTGGCTGGGTGCCACGACCTCGAAGCCAAGGCCCGACTCGATGCACCAACTTCCCAGCAGTCGGGCGTCGCCGCCTCGGTCTCGACCGAAGCCGAAGGTCGGCCCCTCGACGATTCCCTTCGCCCCAAGTTGCTCGACCAAGACCCGGTCGAAGAACTCGCGCGCGGTCAACCCGAGCAACCACGGGCCGGTCTGGAACACCCCGACGTCGGTCATCCCCAATTCGGCCAACAGCGACACCCGACGGTCGATCCAGGTCAAAGGGCTCGGGGCGGTCTCCGGCCGGAGGAAGGTCGCGGGAGGGGGGTCGAAGGTCAAGGCGATGGCCGGAACCCCGGCGGAGTCGGCTCGGGATCTCAGGCGTCGGAGCAGATGCGCATGACCGCGATGGACGCCATCGAAGTTCCCCACGGCGACGAACGCCCCACGAAACTTCCAAGGGACGTCGCTGAAATCTTGCAGCTTGATCACCGACGCCCATCCCCCGGCACCGGCCACCTTGGCGGGCCGTTCGTCGCCGTTTCGGTTGGCTTGAGCACTCTGGAAATTATGGTCCCGAGCCGACCCCTTGGTCAATCCTGCTCGACCCGACCGTTTGAATCATCCGACGCCCGTTTTGACGTTTCGGTGGCGATATGGTACCACCATTCAGGACGATGCGCGACCGAAGGGATTGGCTTGAAGTATCTTCGACCGGGAGTCGGGTTTGGCGGACGCCCTGATTGGACAAACCGGATACTTCGGGATCTTCCTGGTCCTGGTCCTCGGCGGTTTGGGCCTCCCGGTCCCCGAAGAAGCTCCGATCATCCTGGCGGCGATCCTCGCCCGCAAAGGGACCATGCATTGGATTCCCGCGCTGGGTTCCTGCTTCGCCGGGGTCTTGGTGGGCGACTTCATCGTCTACTTCCTCGGCTTCTTTTACGGCGAGAAGGTCCTGAGCCTGCCTCTGACCCGGAAATTCCTGACCAAAGCCCGCGAAGCCCAGATCAAAGGCTATTTTCATCGCCACGGCGTCAAGATCCTCATCCTGGGTCGATTCGCCGTCGGGTTCCGGACGGCCGCTTATCTGACGGCGGGAATCCTCCGACTCCCTCCGCTCAAGTTGTTCTTCACCGACCTTTGCGCGGCGACGTTCAGCACCTTGTTGATGTTCGGCTTGGCATACGCATTCGCCAGCAAGGTCGAGGAAGGGTTCCGGGAGGCCAAACATTACATCACCCCGGCGATCGCGCTCGGGTTGGTCGTCTGGCTGCTGCACCGATATGTCAAGGCGAGGCATCGGGCCGGGCAACCGGTCGGCCCCCCCGTGCTCGTCGAGGGGGACATCCCGCTCCCGCCCGACGATCTCCACGTCCACCACTCGGCGACCCCCCCCTTCGTCGAACCATGCCCGGAAGTGACCGCGGCGCCGGGTCAATCGCAGATCCTCCAGGCTTCCAATGTCGTCGCATCGACTTCCGACCCCCTGATTTCCCTCGAACCTACACCGACACCCGAGCCGGCGCTTGCGCCTTCGGAGTCGGGTTGACCCGCCGGTCGATCGGCTGTTACCTTCGCGGCCATCGCTCCGCGCACTAAAGCCTTGTGACCCGGGTGTGAATCCTTCGCGGGATCGGATCTCATGACCATTCCACCGATCGCGCTCGTCCGCCAGGTCAATCGGCAGCCCGAGGTGCATGACGTCCCGAAGGCCGTCGCCGAGGCGATCCTTTCGAGCAAGATCCGCGACCGAATCGCCGCGGGAGGGTCGGTCGCCCTGACCGTGGGGAGCCGAGGGATTGGCGGGATCGCCACCATCGCGCGATCCGCCGTCGAAACGCTCCGGGGACTCGGGCTTCGACCCTTCGTCGTGGCGGCGATGGGGAGCCACGGCGGGGCGTCGGAATCCGGGCAGAAATCGCTCCTGGCGGAACTTGGAGTGACCGAAGCTTCGGTTGGCTGCCCGATCCGGGCGGAGATGGACACCGTCGTCCTTGGCGAGAACAGCCTGGGCTTGCCGATCCACTTCGACGCCAACGCCTTCGGGGCCGACGGGATCGTCCTCCTCAACCGGGTCAAGCCGCATACGTCGTTCACAGGTCGATACGAGAGCGGCTTGCTCAAGATGCTCACCATCGGCCTGGGCAAGCAGCGGGGGGCGGAACAGGTCCACAAGCTGGGGTTGGCCGGATTGTCGAAAATCTTGCCCGAGGTCGGTTCGACCCTCCTGCGACGGACCCGGGTCGCGCTCGGCCTGGCGCTGCTCGAAAACGCCGACGAACGGATGGCCCGGATCGTCGCGGTCGAACCCGAGGACCTCCTCGAAGTCGAGCCCCAGCTCCTCGACGAGTCCCGATCCTTGATGGCCCGGCTCCCGTTCGATCAGGTCGACGTCTTGATGATCGGCGAGCTCGGGAAGAATTACAGCGGGACCGGGATCGACCCCAACGTCATCGGCCGGCAACGGGTGGAGACCATGCCCGACCTCCCTCGACCCGTCGTCACCCGCCTGGCGGTGCTCGACCTTTCGCCCGAAACCCGAGGCAATGCCTTGGGGATCGGGCTGGCCGACCTGACCACCGACCGCCTGGTGTCCGCGATCGACCCCAAGCCGATGCGGGTCAACGGCATGACCTCGAACTTCCTGACCCGGGCGAGGGTCCCACTCAGCTTGCCGACCGACCTCGACGCCATGACCGCCTGTCTCGAAACCTGCTGGCGGGTCGACCCCTCGGAGGCCCGGATGGTCCTGATCCCCAACACGTTGGAGCTGACCCACCTCTGGGTGACCGAGCCTCTGCTCGACGAAGTGCGAGCCGACCCGAATCTCGTCGTCGAATCGTCGCCGACGCCGATCCCTTGGGGATACGATGGGAGGCTCGACCAGGAAGCGCTGTTTCCCCGGAGCGTCCGGGGGCGTCGATCGTCGAGCCTGGCGTCCGTTTGAACCGACCTTTTGCCCGAGGTACTCTTGACCATCGTTTCCGCTCCTCCCAAGATCCTGGCGGTCGCCTTCGACCTCGATGGTCTGATGTTCGACACGGAGGCGTTGTTCTTCCGAGTGGCGTCCGAGATGCTCATCGACCGGGGGAAGACCTTCCATGCCGACATCATGCGGGCGATGATCGGCCGGCAGCCGAGCGAGTCGGGGATGGCGCTCAAGACCTTGGCGGGGCTCGAGGACGACCCTGAAACCCTCATGGCCGAGGCGACCGAGCGGTTCCTGGCGTTGGTTGACTCGGCGGTCAACCCCACCCCGGGGTTGATCCACCTGCTCGACCTCCTCGACGGTCGAGCGATGCCCCTGGCCGTGGCGACCTCGTCGCACCGCGAGTATGCCGAGCGGTTGCTGACCGGCCATCGCTTGATCGATCGGTTCGCCTTGATCCTGGCCCGCGAAGACGTGACCCGGCACAAGCCCGACCCGGAGATTTACGCCGCGGTGGCCGATCGGTTCGGGATCGAACCGGCGAACCTGCTCGTCCTCGAAGACACCCCGACCGGCCTGGCCTCGGCCAAGGGTGCCGGGGCATTCGCCGTGGGAGTACCGCACGAGCATAGCCCGGCCTTGGACCTGGTGGCGGCCGACCTGATCGTCGGATCGCTCGACGACCCCGCTTTGCTCGCGCGGATCGGCCTGGTTTGATTCCTCAAGAGGCGAGCGAGGGAACCCGCATCCAATGATCCCATCCACCCAAACCCAACCGGATGAACCACCGAACCTCGCGGCCCGGGGACGGTGGCCCTGGCTCCCTTATGTGGCGCCGATGGCGACGTATCTCGCCCTGACCACTTTTGAGGATTGGCTGCCACGTTCAGCCCCCGGCTCATCGGAGATCGCTTATTACCCTTGGGTGTATTCGATCAAGATCAGCGTCGTGGTGTTGGTGATGATCTGGAGTCGGTCGACCTGGCGCGACCTCCTCCCCTGGCCGGGATGGGGGACCGTGGGGCTCGGCTTGGCCATCGGCATGGCGGTTGCGCTCGTCTGGGTGGGTTCCGATGGGTATTATCCGGTTTACGGGTCGATCGGTACGAGGGCCGCTTATGATCCATCCACCTTGACTCCCTCGTCGCGGGTCCTGTTCCTGGCCGTCCGGTTCTTTGGGTTGGTTTTGGTCGTCCCCTTGTTCGAGGAGTTGTTCTGGAGGTCGTTCGTCGTCCGGTGGATCATCGACCCGGACCGTTTCGAGGCGGTCCCGATCGGTCGAGTGACCCTCGCGTCGGCGGCGATCACGGCCGGACTGTTCGCGCTCGAACACCCCGCCGAGTGGCTCCCGGCGCTGGGGACGGGGTTCGCTTGGGCTTGGCTCCTCCGATGGTCCAAGAGCGTGGCCGCTTGTTTCATCAGCCATGCCGCGGCAAACCTGGGCTTGGGGATTTACGTCCTGGCGACCGGCCAATGGAAGTTTTGGTGAGCGCATCGCGCCGTCGATCGAGGATCGAGCTTGGCCTGCTCGATGAATTTGGCGGGGCGGCTTGGTCGGGTCGAGCCGATTCGCTTGCCCGCCGAGTAGCCAGAGGTTATGGTTCCAACAAGACCTCGGGCTCTGCCCGGACCGATTGAGGAACCACCGATGGCGACGACCCAGCCTAGCGACCCTGAACAACCCGGCGGCCAACCGCTCGAACGGCAACCCCCGTCCTCGACCGCCTTCGGAGACTTGCCGATCGTCGACGACCTCGGCGACGATGACCAAGCGGTCGTCGAAGACGAAGATTATGAGGAAGACGAGGTCGACGAAGGCCCCCGGACCGTCCTGATCACCGGCGCCAACGGCAACATCGGCCGGAAGCTTCGGGCCGCCTGGGAGGAACGATACGACCTCGTCCTGGTCGACATCGACGCGGCCCCCGAAGATCCCGATGTGGTCGCCGCCGACCTTTCGGTGATCGATGACCAATGGATGGCTCTATTCCACGGGGTCGACACCGTGGTCCATCTCGCGGGCAATCCCAACGAACATTCGACCTGGGAAGAACTCGTCGGTCCCAACATCGACGCCGCGACGAACGTCTTCCAGGCCGCGGCGCTCGCCGGGGTCGAGCGGATCGTCTTCGCCAGTTCGAACCACGCGATGGGCGGCTACAAGACCTTGGGCGATATCGCCCTCACCGTCGAACTCCCTCCCAGGCCGGGCAACTCCTACGGCGCAACCAAGCTGATGGGCGAGCGGATCGGGATGACCCTGTCCGGGGTCTTCGACCTGTCGTTCGTCGCGCTCCGAATCGGATGGGTCCAGGCGGGCGAAAACCGGCCGGACACTTTGCCCGACGATTGGTCCAAAGAACTTTGGCTGTCGAACAAGGACATGATTCGCCTTTTCGACCGCGCCATCGAAGCCGACCTCGGAGACCGAAACTTCGTCGTGGTCAACGGGATGTCGAAGAATCATGGATCAAGATGGGACCTGATCGACTCTTTCGAGTCGATCGGCTACAACCCTCAAGACGACGCTTTCGAGGCCGAGACCGCCCATCCCGGGCCGCATAGCCTTGGTTGATCGACCTTCTCGAAGCCTTGAGCCATATCGACCCAGACCCCGGACCATCGATGGTCCGGGGTCCGCGTCCGGCTTGAGAGGGGAATTGGCCGGTTGATACCGATCCCAGAAATTCATTGCACATTTCAAATTGCAGATCGCAAAGCGATTAGAATTAACCATTTGCGATCTGCAATTTGAAATGCGTTGGAAATTCTTGGGATGCGTATGATTCGCCGGATCGAAAAGCCGGAGATGGACCTCCGGCCCGATCGATCAAGGGCCGGGAGGGGGCACCACGCCGCCGGGGGCCGTGTTGGGATCGGGGGGCGGGACGGCGGGGTTGGGGGCGCTGGCCCCGCCCGGCATCGCGTTTTCAGCTTCGGGGGCGGCGACTGGCCGGGGAATGCCCGTGCCACCCGCCCCAGGACCGGCGTTCAATCCGCCCGGTCCAACTCCGCCCAGTCCGGCCGCTCCATTGAGGCCGGGCGGCGGCGGGGTTGGAATCCCTTGGGCCTGCATCCGGGCCCTTTGGGTGGCGGCTTGCGTGTTCGCATAAGCAAACTCAGGCCCCGGGGCGAAATACTGGACGTCGTCGTGCATGTACTTGCCCGAAGGCAACGTCATGCCGGCATACTCGACTTGGCAGCCCGTCGAGGCAAGCAAGCCCAGGATGGCCAGGCCAGCCCGAACCGACCAGCGTCGGTCCTTCGACCGTGGCGGCAATCCCGTGCGGGAGGACAACATCGATTCCACCCTCCTTGGTTAAGCGGTCCGGGCGAGTGATCCCACCCGAACCGCGCCGTGCTCAGACCATCCTGGTGGGAACAAGAGTACCGCTCGAAAGCGGTTGGCTCTGTTCTTTCACAACTAGGGTTTCGGCCGATCACGCGGATCAAGCCCAATGATTCCGCGAAAAACACCGAAACCGTTTCGATCTTGGTGACGACTTCGCAATTCCTCCATTGGGGAATCGGCCGGTTCGGGATAAACTCCGGCTCGACTGAGAACCGTCCGGAGGATGATGCCCAGTGTCGCGAACGATCGAATCCCCGCTGTCGTTGAATGAAGCCCGAGATCGGATCTTGGCCCTCGCCGAGCCGGTCGAGCCGATCGAGGTTTCCCTCGGTGAAGCTGTCGGCCTGGTCCTGGCCGAGCCGGTCGTGGCCGACGTCGATCATCCGCCGTTCGATCGAGCCAACGTCGACGGTTACGCCGTCCGGGCCGACGAGGCGGCCGCCGGCGCCGTCCTTCGCTTGGTCGAACCGGGGCGAGCGGGTCGTGCATCCGACTGGTCGATCGACGTCGGTGAGGCTGGTCGAGTCCGAGCCGGCGACCCGATGCCCCCCGGCTCGGATTGCGTGGCCCGCCCTTCGACCGTTCGGCCCGACCCCGATGGCCCGACCCGAGTCATCGAGGTCCTTCGAGCGGCCCACTCGAACCGGAATGTCACCCGACGAGGCGCCCACCTCGGCGCCGGAACAATCTTGGCGGCGGCGGGAACCCGGATTCGGTCGGCGATGATACCCTTGCTCGCTTCTCAGGGGTGCGTTTATCCGGTCTGTCATCGGCGGGTCCGCGTGGCGATCCTGACCGTCGGCAACCAGTGGGTCGGCCCCGGCGAAGCCCCGACCATGAACCGCGAGCGAAACTCGACCAACGCCGCCGTGTCCGCCTTGTTGGTTCGGTCGGAAGCGATGCCCCACGACTATCAGTCGGTCTGGGGCTCGAAGATCGAGCCTGCCCTGGAACGAGCCTCGACGGCGCCGGTCCTGATCATCCTCGGGGCATCGACTCGCCCCTTGGTCCGTGCCCTCAAAGCGATCAACTTCGAGTTGGTGGTCGACCGGGTGGCCCTCGAAGCCGTCGGTCGAATCCGATACGGCGTGATCCTCGACGACGACGGCAAGGCGACCAACCACGTCTTCCACCTGCCGAGCGACCCGGTCGCCGCATCGGTCGGCTTCGCGCTCCTGGTTCGACCGCTGATCGCCCACTTGCAAGGCGGCCTTGCCGAACCGATCCGTAAGATGGTTGCGTTGGCCGAAGGCGAATCACAGCCGACAACTCGTCATCAGGCTCGAATCCAGCCGGCGACGACCCGAGTCGAGCCTGACGGGCGATGGGTGGCCGAATCAATCGCCAGCCCTCATGATGACCTCCTCGCATGGAGTCGAACGGACGGACTGATGATCTTCCCCGAACATTCCGGCCCTTGGCGAAGCGGCGACCTCGTCGAATATGCTCCCCTGGCACCGAGCTATTAGCAAATGTGGAGACGAGTCAACCGGTCGCTCGGGCGAGGAATTGGGTCGCGGCCCGCATGATGGTTTCCTCGTCGGCTTCTTCGCGGGTGAGATTCGCCGTGATTCTTCCCTCGCAGAGGACCAGGATGCGATCGGCCACGGTGAGGAGTTCGGGGAGTTCGCTGGAGGTCATCAAGACGGCCATCCCGCTTTTGGCCAGGAGGCGGATCAGGGCGTAGATTTCGGCCTTCGCGCCGACGTCGATCCCTCGGGTGGGTTCGTCCAAGAGCAAGAGCTTGGGGTTGACCAAGAGCCAGCGGGCGATGATGCACTTTTGCTGGTTCCCGCCCGAAAGGCTGAGGATCGGCGCACTTCCGCCGTTGGTCTTGATCGAGAGTCGGGCGATCGAGTCGTTCACGGCCCGCTTTTCGACGGCATTACTCACCAGGCCGGCCCGGGTCATCGCTTCGAGTTTGCGGATCGTGATGTTTTCCGAGACCTTCATCTTCGTGAACAGGCCGAGCGATTTCCGGTCTTCGGTCACGAGCGCGACGCCCGCGGCAATCGCTTCGCCGGGTTCGCGGAAGAGAGCGGGGCGGTCGTCGAGGGTGATCGTCCCGGAAGGTCGCGTCGGGGTCGCTCCGAATAAGCTTTCGAGGACTTCGGTCCGCCCCGCCCCGAGCAACCCGGCGATCCCGACGACTTCGCCGGCGTCGACCTGGAAGGTCAGGTCTTTGAGCGACGGGCGACCGCTCCCGAGCGGGCTGGGGAGACTGAGTGTCTCGACCTTGAGGACGGTCCGGCCCCCTTCCGGCTTGGGGTCGAAGTGGAGGTTGGCGATTTCTCGGCCGACCATCCAGCGAATGACCTTCTCGGGCGTGATCTCAGCTTTGGGCGCGGTGGCGACGTGCCGGCCGTCGCGGAGCACGGTCACGGCGTCGGACAGGGTGAAGACCTCGTTCATCTTGTGCGAGATGTACAAGATCGCCGTCCCGGCGGCCCGGAGGTCGTTGATGACCCGGTAGAGCCGGGACACTTCGGCGTCGGAGAGCGCCGAGGTCGGCTCGTCCATGATCACGATCGAGGCGTCCGAGGCGAGTGCCTTGGCGATCTCGACCATCTGTTGATCGCCAATGCGGAGGTCGGCGACGCGACTCCTCGGCGAGATCGGCGTCCCCAAACGGTCAAACAACTTCTTGGCCGCTTTCAGCATCGCTCGGTTGTTGAGCAGCCCGAGTGGACCCGTGATTTCTCGCCCAAGGAACAAGTTCGCGGCGACGGTCAGCTCGGGGACGAGGTTCAATTCCTGGTGAATGATCCGAATCCCGGCATCCTCGGCGTCGCGTGGTCCCTTGAACTTGACCGGGACTCCGTCGAGGAGGATCTCCCCCTCGTAGTCGGTCAAAGCTCCCGCCAGGATCTTCATGAGGGTGCTTTTTCCCGCCCCATTTTCCCCGCAGACCGCGTGGACCTCGCCCCCTTGAGCTTCCAGCGACACCCCCCTGAGGGCGTGAACACCGCCAAAGCTTTTGGAGATCTTGGTCATCGTCAGCCGAGGCGGGGCCAAAGCGAGGGTCGGGGCGGTCGTATCGGTCATGGCTTTGCGAACCAGCGAGAGGGAAGATTTGCATAAAACGAAGCCAAACAAGGAACCGTCATCGTAAAACGGGGTGGACCAAGTCACAAGGGCCGAGGTTGATGCCGTCCTCGGAAAACCACGACCTAGACTCTCCAGAGGTGATCCGGCGATGATGAGCGGTCAGGCCAACGTCGCAACCTAGTGCTTTTATTCCCCTTCGCCAATGAGGAAACAGACTTGATCGGGACATCGGCAGCTCAAGCGACCTTGGTCGTTTACGCCATCCTCCTCCTGGTCGGAGGCTTGATCGGCTTCATCAAGGCGGGCAGCCGCCCTTCGCTGATCGCCGGGACGATCGGCGGGGCGTTGGCCCTTGTCGCGTCGGGACTCATGGTTCGCGACGTTCGAGGGGTCTGGCTGGGGATTGTCCTGTCCCTGCTGATGATGGTCGTTTTTGCGATCCGTTTCGGCAAGGGCCGGAAATTCATGCCTTCGGGGCTGCTGGGCATCGTCAGCCTCGTCGTCCTGATTGTCTTGATCTCCTCGACGGTTTGATCGGATTTCGCGACCTCGGCGGAGATTCCGGGTCGCATTCGACACGGAGTGGCTTGTTCCGGTGTTTCAAGAAGTAGCCGTCAGAGATCATCTCGGGAAAGGTCGGCACGCATGAAACCCGGACGAAGCATCCAATGGACGTGGGCCATCGCCCTCACCGCGATCGTCGCCGGCCTCGGTGTCGACACAGCGAAGCCAGGCTCGACGCCGACCCCCGGTTCCGCATCGAAGCCAAACTCATCTCGAACCAAGGCCGCGATGCCCGAAGTGACTCGGTCCCACGAGTTCGAGGACGTCGACGGCGCGGTTCGCCCGAGCGAAGACCCCATCGCCGCCAAAGCCCACAAATCGAAGGCCGCGTGGACCTCGGCGGACATCGACGCGATCATCGACCGACAGCTCGCCGCATCGAAAACCGTGCCTTCTCCGACGACCAGCGACGAGGCGTTTTTCCGCCGGGTGTCGCTCGATTTGGTCGGGAAACCGCCGACGATCGCGGCCATCCGGCAGTTCGTCGCGTCGAAGACGGCCGACAAGCGGTCGATCCTGATCGACTCGCTCTTGCACAACCCCGAGTTCGGCGAGAATTGGGCACGTTACTGGCGCGACGTGATCGCGTTCCGTTCTCCCAACGAGAACGATCGGCAGGTGGACTATCCCCAATTCGTCGAGTGGCTCGCCAGAGAGATCAACGGGAACGTCGGCTGGAACAAGATCGCCTCGGCGATCATCACCGCGACGGGTCGGACCGACGAGAACGGGGCGACGGCCTTCGCCCTCGCCGAAGAAGCCGATCCGGTCGAGCTGGCGGGGGAGGTGTCCCGCGTTTTCTTGGGCATCCAGATCCAGTGCGCCCAGTGCCATGACCACCCGAGCGACCCTTGGAAGCGCCAACAATTCCACGAGTTCGCCGCATTCTTCTCCGGGGTTCGCCGCAAGCGAGTCCAGCGTCCCGGCCCCGGACAAAAAGCGGTTTTTCAGGTCTCCACCAGCGGCCCGACCCGCTATGGGATGGCCGACCTGAAGGACCCAGAGAAGAAGATCCCGATCACGCCTCGATTCTTCCTCGGAGAGTCTCCCCAGGTTTCCGACCAGGTGAGCACCGAGGGCCGCCTCGCCCTCGCCGCGGGTTACGTCACCAGCCCCGACAATCCCTGGTTCGCGCGAGCCTTCGTCAATCGGATCTGGACGACCCTCATTGGTGAAGGGTTCTACGACCTGGTCGACGACCTCGGCCCGACCCGGTCGGCGAACTCGAACGAACTCCTCGACGGACTCGCGGACCAGTGGCGGGATCATCGATACGACATCCGTTGGTTGTATCGAACGATCTTGAACACCCGAACTTACGGTCGAGAGTCTCGATCCACCAACACCGCGGCCGGCCGGACCCCGTTCGCCGCCAATATCCCCAGCCGCCTCCGTGCCGATCAGATATACGACGCCTTGTCGCAAACCTTGAACATCGAACAATCCATGAAGAAGCAGGCCGAGAAGCCCGGCCGCGAAAAGAACGCGAAATCAGACGCGAAGCCCGATGATCAGATCCGCAAGGTGGTCGAGCATGCGTTTGGTGTCGACCCCTCGACCCCGGTCGGCGACGTGGTGGGCACGATCCCGCAAGCCCTCTACATGATGAACAGCCCATTGGTATCCAAGGCGGTCCAGGCCCATCCGGGATCGATGCTCGGGCTTCTCTTGGCGGGCGCGGGCACCCCTCGCGAAGCCGTCGAGGCGCTTTATTTGAAAACGCTGGCCAGGCGGCCTAATCCCAAAGAGCTGTCGACTTGCCTGCGCCATCTCGACAACGTCGGCAACCACCGTGAAGGGTTCGAAGACATCCTCTGGAGCCTGGTCAACTCCACCGAGTTCATCAGCCGGCGATGACCGAGCAATCAAAGGGGGCGGCAAAGATGTTCGAGTCGAATATTCTCCGGGTTGCGATGAATCGTCAAGGCGTGGTCGGTCGCAGGTCGTTCCTCAAGGGGATCACCTTGGGTTCGGCGGGATTGGCCGGTCTCAGCTTCACCGACCTGATGGCGGTGCGGGCCGACGAGATGCGGAAGCGTCAGATGGCCTGCATCCTCTTGTGGATGTCGGGAGGGCCAAGCCAACTCGACACGTTCGACCCGAAACCGGGGACCGATACGGGGGGCGATACCCGAGCCATCGCCACATCGGTCCCGGGGATTCAGGTGGCGCACCACTTCCCCAGGGTCGCCCGAGTGATGAACGACATCGCCTTGATCCGGTCGATGACCAACAAGGAGGGGAATCACCAGCGGGCCACCTATCAGCTTCACACGGGTTATGCCCCCTCGGGGACGGTCAAACACCCGAGCTTCGGGTGCGTCGTCGGCGCCGAGTTGGGCAACCCGAAGTTCGACCTGCCGCACATCGTGAGCATCGGCACCCGAGATTCGGGACCTGGCCAAGGGGCGGGCATCCTCGGCGTCAAGTACGAGCCGTTCCAAGTCCCCGACCCGCTCAAGCCGCCGCTGAACGTGGCGCTTCCCGTCCCCAGCGACCGGTTCGCCCGCCGTTTACACTTGATGCACTCGCTCGAAGTGGCCGGGTTCGGCAACTCGGGGGGCCTCGACCGGGTCCAGGAACACCACGACGTCTACAAGCAAACGGCGAGCATGGTGATGTCGCCGCATATGCACGCCTTCGACGTTGCCGCCGAAGACCCGAAGACCAAAGCGAACTACGGCTCGACCCCGTTCGGCCAAGGGTGTTTGCTTGCCCGACGACTGGTGGAAGCGGGCGTGACCTTCGTGGAAGTTCGCTCGAACGGGTGGGACAACCACATGAAGGTCAACGACGGCGTCGCCCAGAATGCCGCCGGAGTCGACCCGGGGTTCGCCTCGCTGGTCGCGGACTTGAAGTCGCGCGGGATGCTCGATCGGACGTTGGTGGTCTGGATGGGGGAGTTTGGGCGGACCCCGAAGATCAACCCCAACGCCGGTCGCGACCACTTCCCCCGGGTCTTCAACGTCGCGATGGCCGGTGGGGGAGTGAAGGGAGGGCAAGTCATCGGCTCGTCGACCGAAGACGGCTCGGCGGTCAAGGACCACCCGGTTTCCGTGGCCGACCTCATGGCGAGCTTTTGCCACGGACTCAAGATCAACCCCTCCAAGGAAAATGTCAGCCCCCAAGGGAGGCCGATCAAGATCGCCGACGGCGGCAAGCTGATTACCGGGTTGTTCGGTTAATACCGATCCCAGCAATTCATTGCACATTTCAAATTGCAGATCGCAGATCGCAAATCGCAAATAATGCATCCGTATGGCTTTGCGATTTGCGATCTGCAATTTGAAATGCGTTGAAAATTCCTGGGATGCGTATAAGTTGAGGAGAAACCCTGGGCAACCGAGCTGTCGCAAAGGCTGTCGCATCGGAATCGGAAACCGCCCTGGGTCGCGTCGAACCAGGGCGTTTCAGGTTTTGTTCTCGCCCTTTACGATATTTCAAGCGTCCGGCGAGGGGGTTGGCGGCGAGGTCGACTCGGGAGCACTCGTCGGTGCCGACCCTTCGGTCGGCTCGTCGTCGTCCTTGGCTTGCCAGAGTTGCTTGAGTTGGCCAAACGACCGGAGCGGCACGCTTCCCGCCAGGGCATCCTTCGACAATGGGGGAGGAGGAGGCAGCGGCTTGGCGGGTTTCGGAGGGACCATCGGCGCTACGGGGCGTTCCGGCGGACGTCCGCCGCCCGGACCCCCTCGACCACCAAATCCTCCCGAACCGCCCCCCGGACCGCCACCAAAGCGAGGACCACCTCGGTTGCCGCTCGAGGCGGGGCGGAAGTTGCTCTCGCGGCCCCCACCGGTCTGGGCCGCGGGACGCTCGGGGCGGCGAGGGGGTCCTTCCGGTCCAGCCCCCGAAGCCGGGGGGGTGCCGACCGGCGGCGAGGTCAGATTCGAAGGGGTGGCCAACTCTCGGCGCGGACCTCGCCCGGGTCCACCGCCGGGGCGACGCTCGCCGGCGGGTCCCTCCCCACCTTGGGGACGACGTTGATTGTTTTGACCCTGGCCGGGCGCCCCTCGCTCGGCCCGAGGGCGCTCGGTCCCCGGCTTGACCATCGTCAAGGAGACCCGCTTCCGCTCGCCATCGACGCCCATGACCCAGATGGTCACCACGTCGCCCACGCTGACCACGTCATGGGGGCTCTTGATATAGCGATTGGCGATCTGGCTGATGTGCACCAAGCCTGAATCCTTCAGGCCGATATCGACGAAGGCCCCGAAGTCGACGACGTTGAGGACCGTCCCCTTGAGTTCCATCCCGGCGACGAGGTCTTCGAGCTTGAGGACGCCCTTCTTGAAGATCGGCTTCGGGAGGTCGTCGCGGGGGTCGCGATCGGGTCGGGCAAGCGCCTCGAAGATGTCTCGAAGCGTCGGCTCGCCGATCTCCAGCTCTTTCGCCAGGGCGGGGATGTCGGCTTCGTCGAGCTTGGTGTGCAACTCGGGCAAACGGTCACGCTGGCGGACGATCTCGGGGCTCAAACCAAACGAAGCCAAGAGCTTCTCGACGACCGGGTAGCTCTCGGGGTGGACCCAGGTCCGGTCGAGCGGGTTTTCTCCGCCGCCGACCTTGAGGAACCCGGCGGCCTGCGTGTAGGTCGCAGGCCCGACGCCTTCCACTTCGAGGAGTTGCGAGCGGTCGGTGAACGGGCCCTTCTGCGAGCGACGCTCGACGACCCGCCGCGCGGTCAGTTGGTTCAAACCCGAGACATGGCGGAGCAGGGGGATGCTCGCGGTATTCAGGTCGACGCCGACGAAATTCACGCAACTGGCGATCACCCCTTCGAGCGACTCTTTGAGCTGCTTGGGGTTGACGTCGTGCTGATACAATCCGACGCCGATGTTCTGCGGCTCGATCTTCACCAGCTCCGCCAGCGGGTCGAGCAATCGGCGGCCAATCGAGATCGTGCCCCTGACCTTGTCGTCGAAGTCGGGAAACTCCTCGCGACCGACCGGGCTGACGGAGTAGACGCTCGCGCCCGCCTCATTGACGATCACGTAGGCCAGTTGGGCAAGCTGGGCATCGGCCTGGTGGGGCCTGGGCGGCGGGGGCGGCCCTTTGGGTTTTTGCGGGCGATTCTCGCGGTCCCCCTTGCCGGGCCTGGGACTGCCGGACTTCGCTCGCGGCCCCGAGCGGTTGCCTCGCGGTTCGCCCGAGGCTTCCGCCCGCTTCTCGGCTTCGGCCTTCTCCGACTCGCGGACCGGGCCTTCCGCGCTGGTCGCGGACGTGTCGTCCGCGACGCCGGGCAAGGTGGACACATCGGCTTGGGTGGGAGCTTCGGTGTTCGGCGATTCCGGCTCGCCGCTGCCCACAGACGCATCGGGATGAGTCGGCTGGGCGCTGGGTTCGGTCGGGCTTGCGAGTTCCGCTTCGACCGCCGCCGCCGGTTCGGCCGGCTTCGGCTCATGCTCGGTCGGATCGGCCTCGCCTTCGGGAGCCCCGCCGGAGATCGGCGGCATCGACTCGACCGGCTCGGGTTCGCCATCCGGCTCGGGTTCCGATTCGACCCCGGAGAACTCCCCAGGTTCGGAAGCGGGCGTTTCTTCGGCGTGATGCGTCGCGATCAAAGACTGGGTGATCGCCGGCGAACCTTCGGTCGGATCTTCTTCGACCGAGGTCGAACTCGAAGCGGTAACCTCGCCGTTGTCGGCCGGAGTGGGCAGGGCTTGGGCCGCTTGCTCGGCCTCGGCGGCGAGTTCCGGGTTATTGTGGAAGTGGGTCCCTTCCGAGATGATTTCGGCGATGAGCTCTTCGGTTTCCCGGCAAGCGGTCCCGTTGCCGATGGCGACAACACCGACCTTATGCTTGCCGACCAGGTCCTTCAAGAAAACCTTGGCCTCGTGCCTCCGGTTTTGCGGAGGGTGGGGGTGGATCACGCCGTGGTCGAGCAATTCGCCGTGCGTCCCGAGGACCGCGACCTTACAACCGTTTCGGAAGCCGGGGTCGATCGCCATCACCACTTGCTTGGGGATCGGCGGTTGGAGGAGCAGGCTCCGGAGGTTCCGGGCGAAAACGTCGACCGCGTGGCGTTCGGCCATCTCGGTCATGTCGCGACGGACCTCGCGTTCCATGCTCGGGAGGAGGAGGCGGTCCAAGGCATCGAGCGCGGACTTCCGGAAAAACTCGGCCTGGGGGTGCCCTTCGAGCGGGAGTTGCGAGTTGGTCGCCGCTTCAAGCTCGGGCCGGGACACTTCGAGCTTGACCTTGAGCGGGCCTTCTTTGTCGCCCCGATTGATCGCCAAGACTCGGTGCGGCGGGATGTTGGCGACGGGCTCGGAATACTCGAAGTAGTCGCGGTATTCGAGTCCTTCCCCTTCGGGAATCTCGGCCTTCGAGGTCACAATCTTGCCGGTCTTCCAGACGACCCGACGGACGGCGTCGCGGACGATGGCAAGTTCGTTGATGGCCTCGGCGAGGATGTGACCGACCCCTTCGAGGACCTTCTCGGTCGTCTCGATCTCTTTCTCGGGGTTGACGAATTCCTGGGCGGCGGCGTTCAGGTCGATCAAGGTGTCGTCGTGGTTCCAGATCCGCAGCGCGAGCGGCTCCAGGCCCCTGTCACGTGCGTCCGACGCCTTGGTCTTCTTCTTGGGCTTGAATGGGAGATAGAGGTCTTCCAACCGCTTGGGGTTGTCGGCGGCCTTGATTGCCGAGGCGAGTTCTTCGGAAAGTTTGCCCTGGGCCTCGATCGCCTTGAGGATGGTCTCCTTGCGCTCGCCGAGTTCCCGGAGCCGTCCGACGCGCGTTTGGATTTCCCGGATCGCCACTTCATTCAGGTTGCCGGTCCGCTCTTTGCGATAGCGGGTGATGAAAGGCACCGTGTTGCCCTCGTCGAGCAACTGGACGACGCTCTCCACCTGAACGCGCCGAATCTGAAGGTCCTGCGCGATTCGTCCCAGGTCGACCTGAATTGGACTGTCCATGGCATGGTTCCCGGAAAGGGAGAACGGCGACGACACGACGGGGTCCGCCACCTCGGTTGTGGTCGCGGAACAAGCGCGCGGATCAACCCAGATCAATCGAAAAAATGATCCGATCGCACACTTTATGGCATGCGATCGGGCCTGTCAAGAATCCAGCAAGGGGGCGACTCGAACCGAACCGGATTCGCCATCGAGAGTTCGGTAAATCGAGAATCGTGGCAAGATGGGCAACTTTTTCTCGATCAATCCCAATTCGTCCCGAATCGCGGGACGCCACCTCACGGATGCATGACGACCTTTATGCATTCATCTTGGTGGCTATGGAACTGCTCATAGCCCTCGGCGGCGTCGTCGAGTTTCAGGCGGTGGGTGATGATCACGGTGGGGTCGATTTGACCCTCCTGGATTCGTTTCATCAGGGGCTTGAGGTAGCGGTGGACGTGGGTCTGGCCCATCCGGAACGTCAGGCCCTTTCCGAACGCGGCGCCCAACGGGAACTTGTCGACCAGGCCGCCATAAACCCCGGGCAGCGACACGACGCCCCCTTTCCGGCAAGCTTGGATCGCCTGGCGGACGGCGGTGATCCGGTCGGTCGCAAGCCCCATCTTGGCTTTGACCTGATCGTAAGCCGCCCCGAAGGTGTGGCCGTGGGCTTCCAGGCCGACCGCGTCGATGCAAGAATCCGCCCCTCGGCCCCCCGTCTTCTCGAGGATCTCGTCGAAGACGGTTTCCGAGGTGAGGTCGATGGTCTCGGCCCCAGCCTTCTCGGCGAGGCGAAGGCGGCTGGGTATCCGGTCGATCGCGATGACGCGCTCGGCCCCGAGCATGAAAGCGCTCCGAATCGCGAAGTAACCAACCGGGCCGCATCCCCAGACGGCGACCGTGTCGCCGGGGTGGATGTCGCAATTTTCCGCCGCCATGTAGCCGGTCGGGAAGATGTCGGTCAGGAATAAGACCTGCTCGTCGGTCAACCCGTCGGAGACCTTCACAGGCCCGACGTCAGCGAACGGAACTCGAGCGTATTCCGCCTGGCCCCCCGCGTAGCCGCCGAACATGTGCGAGTAGCCGAACAACGCCGCGGCCGACTGGCCATAGGCGGTTTCGGCCATCCAGGCGTTTGGGTTCGAGTTGTCGCAGCAGGACCAAAGCTCCTTCTTGCAGAAGAAGCAATGGCCGCAGGCGATGGCGAACGGGACGACGACTCGGTCGCCGACCTTGAGATTCTTGACGCTCGACCCGAGTTCGACGACCTCGCCCATGAACTCGTGGCCGAGGATGTCCCCTTTTTCCATCGTGGGGATATAGCCGTCGTAGAGGTGGAGGTCGGAGCCGCAGATCGCCGTGCTGGTCACTTTGATGACCGCGTCGCGATGGTTGAGGATCTTCGGGTCGGGGACCGACTCGACCCGAACCTTGCCTTTGCCTTCCCAACAAACCGCTTTCATGGAGGAGAAACTTTCGTTGTGGGGGAAATCAGGGGGAAGCGATCAAATGGGGTGGGATCAAGCGCGACCCGAAGACTGCCCCTCGGTGGTGGCGAGCTCCCCGGCTTCCATGAGTTGTTTGAAATGGCGGAGGTTTTCCTTCGACATGCTGTCGGGGTCCTGGCCGATCAGTTTGGCGATCGCCACCCCGAGCATCCCCGCCGGAGGCTCGTAGTTGACTTCGAGGGTCACCTTGGTGCCACGTCCCCCCGTCGCGGGTTCAAACCGGACCGAGCCGGCGTTGTTCACGTCGGCACCGGGGAGCGACTTCCAGGCGAACATCCGGCCCGGATCTTCGTTGATGGTCTCCGAGTCCCACTCGAAGGTCTTGCCGAAAGGCCCTTCGGAGACCCAGTGCGACGTCTTGCCGCCGGTCTTCTTGACCGATCGAATGTTGGTCATGAACTTCGGCGAATTTTCAACATCTCGCCAGAAGTCGTAAAGCTCCTGGGCGGGACGATCGACGACCGTGACGTGTTTGATCAGACGCCCATGATGGATCTGCTCGCTATCGTCGCTTCGATGCTTGTCCGAAGTGTCGATGTTCAGTGCCTTGTAGGTCCCGCAGTGGCCGGTCACGCCTCGGTAGATCATCCCGCCGCCGAGGAGGGCCAGCGCGACCCCCGGGAGTGAACGACTCCTCAAACCTTGAGCCACAAACAAGGTTCCGCCGATCGCGGAAACCCAGCGCTCCACGTCGCCGACATTGACCGAGTTGGGGACGAGGTGCGATTCCTCATGTTCTCGAATGCCCGAGACGGAGAATCGAGGGGTTCGAGCGGTGCTCATTCTTGGTTAGCCTCAAAGTTGAAGGGACAAAGGGCGATCTCAGCAGAAAATGCATAACTGATGCCGTGACCGGGGAACAACCGCGAGCCTTCCCCCCAATCGCCCCTTCGGAAAGAAGGCGATCAAAAGGAAGGCTCGCGGACGACTCCGGTGAGACCTGAAAGTCGGCGGATGGACTCAGCCGCCCCGACTTCCTTGGAAGAAGAACGGCCAATAGTCGGGGCCAGGCCCAGGCGCGAGCGAGTCGAGGTCGTAAATCGGCACGTAGTTTCCTCGGTCGTAATACATCCCGACCGGCTTCCGCTGGTTCACGAGTTGTTGGAGACCTCGAAGATACGAAGGCCGCCAGGACTTGCTCTCGGGAGTGATCGTGCTTCTTCCCGGCGAGCCGTAGAAGAAGGGGTAGACCGACGCCGTATCCCTCGCCGGAAGCCGGACACCATAGAGTCCGCCGTCATAATAAGTGTTCGAGTCGACAACCTTGGCGTGGTTGCCATAGCGAGGCCCGTAGAAATTGTCGCGCTGGGGATCTTGCGGCAGGTTGCTCCTGGGCGGCCTGAACCGCTGGAGGAGGCCGCTTCGCTCCTGGATGTCGGGAATCCGAGGTTGGGGGATCTGGGCTTCGGCGACGGACCCGAAGCCCAACGCCGCCAGGCCCCACACGAGGAATTTCCAAGGAACTGGTCGTCCCGAGACCACTCGACGCAATCGCATCACAACCTCCGTGTCGGACGCGACCGATTGCCACCCGAAGATTCGGAGCGGCAATCGGCCTGGGATCAAACTCTCGATCGAAGGCAAGCCCCTCCCACCTCATCGGCTGGAAGGGGCTGATCTCGGTCAATATTCGCTGGGCGTGTAGGGAGGAAACGCCAGGAAGTCGCGAGGCGAGCGGGTCGTCACCGTGTAGGGGACGTAGCCCGGGGTGAGCGGCACAGGGCCGCCGGCACCCACGAAGTACTTGATGTTGCCCTTGTTGTGGTGGAGGAGTCCGGCAAGCTTCCCCTTCAGATGCCCGCCCATGCCGCCGCCCTGATGCCCTCCCATGCCGCCGCCCTGATGCCCTCCCATGCCGCCGCCTTGGCCGCACTTGCCGCAGCCTCGCCCGCCGCAAGCATCGCAACCGTTTCCGTTCTCAGATCCATCGCCGCGAGCGTGGCCCCCAAAAAGCCCGCACTTGCCGCAACCTTTCCCGCCGCAAGAGCCGCAGGGGTCTCCGCCGTTTTTATGGAGGAGTCCCCCAAAGCCGCATTTGCCGCAGCCCTTGCCGGCGCAGCCATCGCAGAGCATCGATTGGGTGCCGGGCGATCCAACGCCGGGATCACCTAGCATCGAGGCCGCGGGGCCGGAAATGACGTGAGAGGTTGGCGATTGGCTGGAGGTCGCGACGTAGATCGGATCGCCGACGATGCTCGATTGGCAGAAGCCGCAGCCTTTGTTCTTGCAAAGGCCGCAATCCTTGATCCGACGAGCCGAACCGTGGCCCGAACCGCAATCAGGGTCGCCGCATCCGCTCCCCTTCATCCCGCACCCATGACCGAAAAGGCCGTGGCCGCACTTGCCGCCGAAGCCCGACCCGGAGTCGCCGCAATCTTTGCAGCGCTTGCCGCCCGAGCCGTGGTGGAGGAAGCCGAAGTGGCCGGCTTTGGGATAGTACTGGTCAAACAACCCGTCTTTGGCGTAATGGCCCCAGGGGATCGGGGGGGCGAAGTAAGGCTGGCCGGTGTTGAGGTCCTGGGCGAGGACCTCGCGAGGAATCGTTTTGACAAACCCGTCCGCCCGGGCGGATTGCGCGATCACCATCGCCGAGAACAAGGCGGCCGTCAGCGTCACCCCTCGCAGTTGACCGAAGCGCATCGTCACTCCCTTTGTCGTTTGACGCGAGAATCCCTCCTGGAGAATCGGTAATTTTGCGAGCGGTGGCGTTCTCGTGGCTTCCTGCGCACTTGAACCGCCATCATCGTCAGCCGAGAACACGATAGGACTCGCCGGGGAACCCTCCCCCAGGCGGAGTCGCAATCGCCTGAAGCTCCCTGCCACCGCGAGTTATCATCGGAAGATCGCGGTTTGGGCTGGAGGGAAACTCAAACGGCCTCTCCCTTCGATGACGAAGGGGAGGCCGTCGGTTTTGATCCAGAGGTCAATTTTGATGCTCAGCGGTTGCCGTAGACCATCGAGGACGGGATCTCGTTGATCGTCGTTCCCTCATTATTATAAGGGATCGAAGCGTGGGCTTGGGCCTTCTTGCGGTTCCGCTCCTCACGCCACTCCGCCGCGACCCCCGAGTATCCGAAAATATGGCCGATCACATGCGGGTTCACGGAGCTCGTCGACTTGTGCTGGAACGGAGCGGGGCTGGCACCCGAAGCGGCCAGGGCATGGCCCGGCTGCATCGAACTCGCCGTCGGGACGCCCGAAGCGGCTGCGGGAACCATGCCCGGCTGGGCATAATTGGTTTGCATCACGCCGATCGGGGTGGGCTCGGGGCTCATGGACGGATCATACACCGCTTGGTTCGCCTGGGCGAACTGATTGACTCCGGGCGCGGCGGGACGAGCGGTCGGAGAGTGGGAAACCATCGCTCGACCGGGGGCTTCGGTCGAGGGCGATGAAGCAGGGGTGCCCATCGTGAAGGTCCCGGGCATCTCGAGCAACGTCCGGCAGGCGGGGCAAACCCCATTCTTCGAGTGAGCACAGGCGACGATTCGGCCGGTCGGCGGCGTCATGTCCGGCTTCTTGGCGCGATGAGCCGAGAGCATCCCCAGTTTATGGGCGTGGCGAGCCGGGGCCGGGGCGGGAGTCGCGGCGGTCGTCGGCGCCGGAGCCGGGGCGGGAGCCGGTTGGGCCATCACCGGCTTGCCGTCGGGCCCCATGACCATCACGCTGTTCGCCGCCGGAGCATAACCGGCCGGGGCGGCGGTCTGCGCGAAAACGCCGCACGGCGCCAAGACCGCCGTCAATCCCATCAAAGCCAAGCTGGATCGAACGAGAGAACGCATCCGGGAACTCCTTTCCCTACAACGCTGTCGAGGTGGATCGGTCAAACCGCGATGACCAGACCATCACCCCCGAAGCGTGATCACTTCCACCCATTCCGTTATCCTCGACGGACCGATCACGATGAGTCTACCGGGGTCAAGAATCACCTCGTCCTCGAACTCGGACTTCGGACCATTTTTTGCCGGCGAAGGCGAGCACCCGAGACATCGACAGCGATCCTCTCCTCGATTCGAAGGGCTGATCGGCGGACGCTTTCAGCGATTCAAACCCAGACCGCATCGAGACCAATTCTCCAAGGAATCGGGTCTTTATCAGGATCGACCGTCGCAAGCCTTGGCTTGCACAAAATCGCCAGAACCGCGCCAACCGGCGTTTCCCGGTTGAAGTTCAACTCGACGGACGGCTTCCTTCGCTTTGTAATAACAGAATTCCGGGTTTACCTAAAATCCGGACCGCTTCGGACTTCAAATTCGTTGCAACTCGGGTTAGCCCATCGTAAGTCTTGGTGAGACAGACAAGACTCGTCGCTAGACGCTTCGCCCTTCCCAATCTTCCCGAGGTCCAGGTCTCGTGAACCACCCCCTACGATTCGCAGCCTACTTTGTGAGCTTGTCCTCCCTCTGGCTCGGCGGATTGTCGAGCCTTGGCCCGGCTATGGCCGAGCAAGTTCCGGGATTGGCGGCCCCCGGACAGGGCGGACCCGAGGTTTTGACGCGCGGACCGATCCACGAAGCCTTCGCCACGCCGGTGATCTTCAACCCGACGCCGCCGATCGTCGTGCCCAACCCGCCGCCGCAATCCGCCGTCGAAGAGATCCCGCCAGATCAGAAACCGGTGGGGGCGGATGTGGAGTGGATTCCCGGCTACTGGGCCTGGGACGACCAGCGCAACGACTACATCTGGGTCAGCGGTGTTTGGCGGGACATCCCCCCGGGGCGACAGTGGGTTCCCGGCTATTGGAGCCAGGTCAACGGCGGCTTCGGCTGGACTTCGGGGTTCTGGGCGCCGACGGGTTCCGGGCCTGGAGGATCGTTCAACTACCTGCCTTCCCCGCCCGAGTCGCTCGAAAACGGTCCCAATTCGCCCCAACCCGGAGATAACTTCGCCTGGGCCCCCGGTTCCTGGGTCTGGCAAAACGACCACTACGGCTGGCAACCCGGATTCTGGTACCAGGCGCGGCAAGATTGGGTCTGGTCGCCCAGCACCTACCAGGCCACCCCGAGCGGCTATGTCTACAACGATGGGTTCTGGGACTATTCGCTCGCCCGGCGAGGACTTCCATTCGCGCCCGTCGCGTTCGGGAACGGATTCGGCAACGGGCCGCTTTCGTACACCCCGAACTATGTCTTGCCCGTGGCGGGGTTGCTCGCCAACCTCTTCGTCAGGCCGAATTATGGCCACTACTATTATGGAGATTACTACAACGGGTCGGGTCTGGGAGCGAACTCGGGTTACGTCCCCTGGTTCGGGTTCCAGAACAACCGGATCGGCTACGACCCGATTTACGCCTCGATGGCCGCACTCAACTCCCGACAGCCCGGTTGGGATCGAAGCTTCCGCGACGACTACCGCTACCGACTCGACCACCAAGAGGCCCGCCCCCTCTCGAATTTCGCGGCCCAGAGGGAATTTGTCGAGCAACGAAGAGGTCGAGGTGAAGACGTCCGAAATCTCGGATTCGTCGAGCCGATCCGCCAGTGGGCGAACAACCCCAACGCCAACCATCAACTCGTCCCGGTCGGCCAGGACCATCGGCTCGAACTCGGACGGCGCCAGGCGGAGATGGCCAACTTTCAAGGGCTTCGTCTTCAACAGGAAGAACGAGGGAGGATTGCGGCCAACATACCCAACCTTCGAGGCGAAGGAACTCCGAGGGGATTGGCCAACCCAAACATCCGGGCGGAACAAGAGCAAAGGGCTGCTCGAAATTCGAGGGCCGAGCAAGGACAGCGTGCCCAGGCAAACCAGAACCTGCGGGCCGAGCAATCGCAAAAGGCTTTGTTCCGCAACGAGATGCCTCGCTCGCCGGTCGCTTCGGCGGCGAATCCTCGATTCGAGAGCCGAGGCTTGGCCGTCCCGCCACCGAATCCCCAGGGGCACGAATCATTCCGGCCTCAATTCGGCCCGAATCATGCCGAGGTCCCGACGATCTCCCACCGAGGGGCTGAAACGATCCGCCAACAGGAGGTTCGACCGGCGCCGAGACCTGGCCCGGAGCGCGAAAGAGGTGGCAACGAACGCCCTCGGCGTTGATCGAGGGTCGCATATCCTCAACCCTCGACGACCGAGGCGACCTCGTCGTCGAGGGCGGCTTCGCTCGAACCGGGCGACGCACGGAGTTCGCCATCCTCGATTTCGAGGACCAAGTCGTCGGGCCGGATAAACCGACGGTCGTGGGTCACGACGACCAAGGTCGTCTGCTGCTCCGCTTGGAGCTTTCGAAGAATCCGGTAAATCTCGTCGCCGGTTTTGCTGTCGAGTTCGCCGGTGGGTTCGTCGGCCAGGACCACGAGTGGTTGTTTGATCAACGCGCGAGCGATGGCGACCCGTTGTTGCTCGCCGCCGGAAAGCTGATACGGCCGGTGGTGGAGCCGGTCGCCCAGGCCCACCGACGTCAGCAAGGCCGACGCGCGTTGGCGATGCTCGGCGGTCACGCCGGTCGGCAAGAATGGGACGACCACGTTGCCGACGGCGGATAAATTCTTGATCAGGTTGAACGACTGGAAGATAAACCCGACCCGCTCGCGTCGGTAAGCGTTCTGCTCGGCTTCGGTCATCGAGGTCAAGCGCTGCCCGTCGATGCTGATCGTCCCCGAAGTTGGTTGATCGAGGGCACCCATCAGGTACAGCAAAGTACTTTTGCCCGACCCCGACGGCCCGACGATGAACGCGAACCGCCCTTTGGGGATTCGACACGAGATCCCCCGAAGGATCTCGACCCAGCGATCTCCGCTCTTGAACGACTTGCGGACCTCGGACACTTCGATCATCGCTACCCCTTGAAAACCTCTTCGAGCCTTCTGGTCCGATGCGGACAGGCTCCGATCAGTGCGACCCCAGGCGAATGGCGTCCATCGGCACCAGCCTTGACGCCTTCCACGCGGGGTACAGCCCGCCGAGCGTCCCCATCACGACCGACAGGCCGAGGCCGACGGCGACCAGCGAAGGGTTGAACTCCAGTTGCAACCCTCCGCCGATAAATTGGTTGGCCACCACGGTCAAGAGGAAGGCCGCGAGGCAGCCGATCACCCCGGCGAGGAGACCAAGGTAGGCGCTCTCGAGCGTGACGAGGGAAAGGACGTTGCCGCGAGACCAACCGTTGGTCCTGAGGACGCCGAACTCGACGAACCGCTCGGTCGTGCTCATGAGCATCGTGTTGATGATTCCCACCACACCGACCAGGAGCGCCAGGCTGACGGTCATCAATAAGAATGTGTTCAACTGACCCATGAGCATCCCGAAGTTGGCGGCGAACTCGGTCATGCTCCTCGCGTCGAGGCGAGGCTCGGCGATCGACTCCTCGATCCGCTTGGCGACCTCATCAATCTGCGACGAGTCGGCGGCTTCCACGTAAAAGCTCGAAACCTTGTCGGCGGCCTCGCCCAGCACGGTCCTGGCCATGTCGATGTCCATGACGATGATGACGTCGAGGAACATCGACCCCGTCTCATAAATACCGATGATGTTGAATGCCTGAGGGCCGATCTTGAGCAGGTCGCCGACCTTCTTGGGCTTTCCCGCCGCGTCCTTGTGTTCGAGGGCGATCTTTCGGCTGATGACGATGTTCGGTTGGTTGTGATCTTCGACGGTCAAGAACCGTCCTTCTTTCAGGGCGGCGGGATACACGGCGCTCTTGAGCGTGTGGTGGGCGGCGATGTCTTGCCCCTGGATCACCGTGGCGTCCATGAGGCTTTGGATTTTCTGTTCCTTATTTTTCCGCCAGAACTCGATCATGTTGCTGGGGATCAGGCTGATATCCTCGATAGTCGGCGGCAAGCCCCAGACCTCGGGGGCGACGGCGGAGACGCCTGGAATTGCTCGGAGCTTGGCGCCCAAACTCGTGGGAAGTTTCGAGAAGACCGGGGTCGGGGTGTTTTCGCGCTGGACCATGACTCCCTTGATCTTGTCGAGCGTCGTGCCGACGAGGTTTCGCAACCCGTCGGAGACGCTGAACAAGCCGAGGACGCCCAGGATCGGCACCGACAAGCCGACCAAGGCCAGCGCCGTCCGAAGCGGGCGGGTCAACAAATTCATCCAAGCAAATTTACCCATGATCCCGCGACCACCCATCTATGCTGGCGACACCGAACCAAGATGCGACCGCGCCTCCAAGCGCGACTCGGTTTGATCGGGGATTTCGTCTGATTATAGACGGACTGGGATCATCTCCAAGGGGGGCAATCCGAGGGGCGCATCCTCAAGGGAGGACCTTGGCTTCGTTCCAGTAGATTTTGACGTTGTGGGTCGCTCGCCCCCCGGCGACGATGTCGGGGCGACCATCGCCGTCGAGGTCGGCGACCACGAGGTCTTCCACCGCGATCCCGCCGTCGTCGACCCACCGTCGCTCAAAAGCGATCGGGTCCGACCCCGGCTTGGGGTCGAAGATCATCACGCCCGGACCTCGGCCCTCTCCTTCAATCTTCGGGTTCGGATCACGTTGGCCGACGACCACCTCGTCGTCGCCATCCCCGTCGAGATCCGCGCACCAGACGGCGTGGCCCCAAGTGACCGATTCGTCGATAACCTGTCGGTGCTTTTCCGACGACCCGGCAACTCGGTCGCCGTGATACACGACGAACTGCGACCCGTGCCAAGGTTCGATGGCCGCCACGAAAGCATGGCCGTCACGAAGCCTGCCGAGTTTGACTTCGCTCGACCCTCGGTTCGGTCGTGATGACTGGTTCCCCGAGCCGAGCTTGCTCGATCGCCAAATTCCGTCGGCGGATCGATCGAAGAGGAAGACCCCTTCCCACGACGCCGCGAGGATCGAAGAGGTCGAGGTCGCCGACGGGATGAGTGGTCGAGGGTCGACCACTTGCAGGTTATGCATGGCGTGGAGCCGGTCGGAAACGACCTCGATCGGCCAAGGGTCGTCGAACGGACGGTTCGGGATCGACAACACCATCAGTTTAGAGCCGGAACCCTGACCCCAGTCCGGACCTCGGGTATTTCGCCCTTGGAGCGGCGCGACGACCAACTGCGGCTTGCCAGAGCCGAGGACGTCGCCCCAGCGGACCCGGTGGAGCGTCGGTTCGGAGGTGATCGGGACAACTCGCCAGGTCCCCTCGGGGGCGTCAGTCCGGGTCACGATCGAAAGCGACCCGCCGGTTTTGGTGTCGGAGGGACGCCAGGCCGACCCCAGGGCGAAGTCGACCCGGCCATCCCCGTCGACGTCCAGCGGTTGGATGCAAACGTTGTCGGGTTCGGTCGTCCCTCGAAGGATGTCCCGCTTGGTCCAGGTCGGGTTTTGATACCAGACGACCGAGTCGTTGGCGACAGCGACCACGTCGAGCCGACCATCGCCGTCAACGTCGGTCGTGACCACGGCATAGCAGACCTGGCCAACCCGAGGGTCGATCTCCCGCGCCCGGAAGCGGAGCGGGTCCGCCGCCGAACCGGTGCCGGCGACGAACCCCATCAAGATCAGACCTCGTAGCCCAACGCTCAGGATTTTCATGGTCGGTTTGCTCAGGTGTTCACAAGCCTCGACTCGCCCCGGACCATCTGCCGGGTCATGGTGGCGAAGTGGGTGTGCATGACGCACTTGAAGGCGAATTGGAAGAGGTAGCGCGGCGGTCGTCTCGAGGCGAGCAGCTTCTTGAGATATTTGGCGTACACCGGGCGGTCGACCTTGGTCCGGGGGTCGAGCCAGAGCTTCGCCAGCATCCCCACGGCGGCCAGGATGGTCAGCGACTGGATCTTCAGGTAGCCGAGATAATTGTTCTTGCGGAGCCAATCCATCTTGGCGGTGGCCAGGGGGAGCTTGCCCTCGATGAACAGGGAGTCGAACCGCTCGAAATAGTTCTCGGCGTCGTAGAGCCGGACCATCAGGTCGAGCCAACCGTCGCGCAAAGTCTCGACGCTCATGTTGAGCGGGATGATGTTGGTGGCGATGTTCGGGTCGTCGGCGGCGGCGTTGTCGAGTCGCCCCGCGGCTTCAAGTCGTTCGTAGAGGGGCGTCTTGGGGATCGCCGAGAGCATCCCGGCCATCGCTCCGACGACCCGGGCCTTTTTCAAGAACTCGTACTGTCGCTCGAACACCGTCTCGTCGTCCTGGTCGAAGCCGACGATCATCCCGGCATAAACTTCCAGGCCCGCGTCCTGAACCTTATGGACCCGGTCGAGGATGCCCGAGCCTCGGACGTTCTGGAACTTCTTGGTCTCCCGAAGCGCGTTCTCGTCGGGACTCTCGATCCCGATGAACACGGCGACCAACCCCGCCTCGGTCATCAGGCGGATCAACTCGTCGTCTTCGGCCAGGTCGAGCGACGCCTCGGTGAAGAACGCCATCGGGTAGCCGTGCTTGTGCTGCCACTCGATGATCGCCCGGAGGATGACCTTCGCGGCCTTCTTGTTGCCGATGAAGTTGTCGTCGACCAGGAAGATCACCCGGACCCCGAGCTTGTGCTGGGCGTCGATCTCGGCCACGACCATCTCGGAGGTCTTGATCCGGGGCTTCCGGCCGAAGATGACGATGATGTCGCAGAATTCGCACTGGAACGGACAGCCCCGCGACGTCTGGACGCAGCCCATCGTGTATTCGGGAAACTTCACCAGGTCGTAGCGGGGCATCGGCACCTTGGCCATGTCGGTCTTCTCGACCTGCTCGTAGCGATACTGGTGCAGCCCTTGCTTCCACTCTTCGAGGAACCGGGGCCAGGTGTCTTCGGCCTCGCCGATGAAGATGACGTCGCCCAGGGTTCCGAACCAGTCTTCGGCGACGGTGATCCAAGGGCCGCCGATGATGGTGAAGATCCTCCGCTGGTGGAGTTCTTCGAGGATCTCGCGCATCCGGTCGCGCTGGACCGTCATCCCGGTCAGGCCGACGATGTCGAACGACTTCAAGGCGTCGAAGTCGATCTCCTCGATGTTCTCGTCGATCAGGACGACCTCGTGTCCAGGGGGCGTCAACCCCGCCAGGACGGGAAGGGCCAACACCGGCATGTTGGATTTCTTGCCGAGGATGGGCAGTCCGTGATTGAGGCCCCAGAACGAAGTGGGGAACCGAGGGTTGATCAAGCAAATCCGAGCCATGAAGTTTTCCTTGGGGAGAAGGCCCAAGCGCGGGACTTCGCTTCGACGGAATCGCGCCCGGAAGCGAGACGGGAAATGGCTTCGGGCGTTTAAGCCAAGATTGTAGATCATCCGGCGCCGATGTCTCCCCCCTATTCTGACATTTCCCCGGCAATCTTCAAATCGGGGGGCGACCGTTGGCGAATTTCGCAACCAACCATCGGTACTCGATTTGGGACTTATGCCCCTTTTTGGGGATTTATGGCGTAGGAGAAGCCGGGATGATCGCCTCGTCGGTGGTCATCGCCAGATGGTCGAGGATCGACCGATTGACCCGTTCGGGTTCTTCGTGGTGGACCCAGTGGGTCGCGTCGTCGAACCACTCGATCGCCGCCTCATGGCACTGGGCGTAGCTGGAACGAGCCAGGCCAGGCCCGAGGAACCGGTCCTTCACCCCCCAGAGGATCAAGGTCGGGACGGTGATCGGCGGGTCGGGCAAGGGAAGGTTTGGGGTCCAGAGCGAAGCCCGATACCAATGGATCATCGACCGGATCGCTCCGGGTTGGCTCCAGGCGGCCTTGGCCGGTTCGAAGTCGGAGTGGTCGAAGGCGCCCGGTCGGCTTGTCGAGGTGATCGCCCTTTCGAGTGCTCGAAAATGGCTTCGTTTGAGCAGGAACTCGGGCAAGCCGGGGACTTGGAACGCGATGGCGTACCAACTTCGTCGGATCTGGCCCGGGTCTTTTCGGAGAAAAGCCTGCATCACGGCCGGGTGCGGGGCATTCAGGATGACCGCCCGGTCGAACCGATCGGGGTATCGCTCGATCGCCGACCAGGTCACGATGCCTCCCCAGTCGTGGCCCACGATCGATGCCCGATCGCGCCCAAAGCTCGCGATCAGGCCGACCGCGTCGTCGACCAAGTGGTCGATCCGATACGAAGCGACCCGTCGAGGTTTGTCGCTCGCCCCGTAACCGCGCTGGTCGGGCGCGACGACGCGATAGCCGGCCCTGGCCAGGGCGTCGATCTGATGCCGCCAGCCATGCCAGCCTTCGGGGAAGCCGTGGAGCAGGATCAGGAGCGGGCCGTCCTCGGGTCCCGCTTCGGCGACGTTGAGCCGGATTCCGTTGGTCTCGACTAAGCGGACCTTGATCTCGTCGTTCAAGGTTCGACCATCACATCGAGCTTCGAGGCTTGCGTCGGCGAGTGGTAGACCCGCTGCGTCGCCTTCTGGAAGTCTTCGGCCTTGGCCTGGTAGATGTCCTCGAAGCGTTGCGGGTTCCGGTCGGCCAGCGGGAACCACGAACTCTGGATCTGGACCATCAAGCGGTGCCCGGTCCGGAACGTGTGATAGACGTCGTTGACCTTGAACCGGACGGTGGTCGGTACGTTCGGCTCGAACGGCTTGGGGGTTTCGAGGCTGTCGCGGAACTTGCCTCGGATCATTTCTCCTCGGACGAGTTGTTGATAACCCGCCCTGCGGAAGGCGAGCGGTCCCGGGCCGAACGAGAGGGCGTTATCGAGCTGCGGCTCGGGGTAATCGTTGGGGTAGACGTCGATCACCTTGACGACCCAGTCGGAGTCGGTCCCCGAAGTGGACACCTTCAGGTCCGGGATGATCGGCCCGGCCAGGGTCAAGTCGGCGGCGAGAGGCTCGGTCTGATACACCAGGACGTCGGGCCGACGCGCCGCGAACCGCTGGTCGTCGGTCATGTATTCGCGGGTCATCCCGACGTTGACGTTCTCGATGAATGGGACCGGGTGCGCGGGGTCGCTGACGTACTCGTCGAAATCGGTCCCCTCCTTCTGGTCCGCTTCGTGCTTGACGCCGCCGTCCGGCGGAATCGTGTCGGGGACGACCGCCAGCTTCCCCTCGGCCCGCAAGACCAAGGTTTGGGGTTTGACCGACTTGGGCGGCCAGGCGTCGTGCCGCTTCCACTGGTTCGTCCCGGTCTGGAAGACCATCGCTTCGGGGAGCTTGGGGTCGGGCTTGCCTTGGAGGTGATGCTCGAAGAACGGGAAGATGATCGACTCGCGGTAGTAGTCGCCGGTCTTGGCGTCGAACTGGGCGTTGCCCATCCTCTCTCCGGCGTCGCGGCCCCACTGCCCGTGATACCAAGGACCCATGACCAGGGTGTTGCCGGCCCCCGGCGTGCTGGACTCGATCGCCTGGTAGCATTCCAGGGCGCCGAAGAGGTTCTCGGCGTCGAACCAGCCGCCGACGGTCAGGACGGCGGGCTTGACGTCCTTGAGGTGCCTGCGGACGTTCCGGGCCTGCCAGTAGTCGTCGTAAGTGCCGTGTCGCATCATCTCGGACCAGAAGGGGACGTCTCCCTTGAAGTACCGGGCGTCGGCGTTTGGCAGCGGTCCCATCTTGAGGAAGAAATCATAGCCGTCGGGAGTTTGGTGGTCAAACCGCTTCGGCTCGACCTTCGTCGGCTCGGGGCGAGGGTGGCCGAAGACGGCCAGGAAATTGAAGGCGTGGGGGAGCCAGAGGACGCCGTTGCGGTGGAAGTCGTCGCCGACGAACCAGTCGGTCACCGGCGCCTGCGGCGATGCCGCCTTGAGCGCCGGGTGGGCGTCGACCAGCCCGCACGCCGTGTAGAAGCCGGGGTACGAGATCCCCCACTGGCCGACCCGGCCGTTGTTGTTCGGGATGTTCTTGACCAGCCAATCGATCGTGTCGTAGGTGTCGGTCGCTTCGTCGATCCCCGACCCCTTCTCGGCCCGGATCGGCCGCATGTTCACGAACTCCCCTTCCGACATCCAGCGCCCCCGGACATCCTGGTTGGCGAAGATATACCCGGCGGCGGCGAACGAGGGGGACGGACCGGCGCCTTTGGGCAGGTTGTCCTCGCCGTAGGGAGCCACGCTGTAAGGCGTCCGGTTGAGGAGGATCGGGTGGGGCTTTGAAGTCTCCTTCGGGACCAGGACCGACGTGAACAGCCGGACCCCGTCGCGCATCGGAATCCGATACTCGTACTTGGTGTAACTCGCCTTGAGCGAACCAGGCTCCTGGGCCTCGCCGGCCCGATCGAAGACCCCGGCGAAAAATCCCCACGCGGAGAGCCAAACAAACGCATGACGAGGACGAATCATCGAGTCTTCCTTTGAGGGTCGATCCAGGGGTCGAGATCACCAAGGCGAGCGGATCGTCCGCCGATTTCTCGCGGCGACCGCGATCGAGCGACCCGCCCAGGGAACACGCACGGCCCGGCGGTCCGCCGCGAGTTTGTCGAATTATCGCCACACCGCGTCACGATCGGTCGAAGTTCGCGGTAATCTAATCCGACCAGGCCGCCTTGGGCATGTCGGGACCGGCGAACTAGTTTCACCCCGATCGCAACGACCGATCGCAAGATCGGAGGGGGCGACCCGGAAGAGGATAACCAGCGGCGGTTGTGGCGTCTACGCACCCAATTCTCGTATTGGACTTGCCCGACATGCCATTATCGCGCACAATTCCCTAGATGATTCCACCGGGAAAGTCGATGAATTAATTGGAGCTTTCCGGCTTCTTTGTTTTCAAGGTTCGCCGATCGTTCAGTTCTGGGTTCCCTCCAGGCTCAACCCTCGCCGAGTCCTTGACAAGTCTTCCGGCCGTTCTTGGCCGATTCGGGTTCCTCGTCGCAACATAACCTCGACAACGCGTCCTGGTTCCCGCGATGAACACGCCCGGTTGACTCGGCGTAATGATTGCATCACACGCGGTCGCGGATCGCGTGTCTTCTCGAAGGACGACCCCAAGACGCGCGGCCTCTGGAAATTCCCGTCGTCGGCCCAACGATTTTCTCGTTGTGTCTGGACGACTCGGATCTTTCACGGCCTCGACGAAAGGCAGAAGGGGGATCAGACCATGAACTGGCGACGACTTCCGGCCTTGTTCGTCCTTCTGGTGGGATTGAAGGCCGCTCTCGCGTCCACCGCCGCCGGGACCGACGACCTCGCCCCATCCGACTGGGCCAAGCTGAGCGGCTACGCGAAGAATACGTGGCGATCGTTCGAGGCCCTCACGTTTCCGACCGGGCTCCCGGCCGACTCGCTGACTCGGACCAAGGATGGAGACTATCAGGCTTCCAACCTGACGTCGCCCTCCGACATCGCCGCCTATCTTTGGAGCACCGTCGCCGCCGAAGACCTCAAGATCATCGGGCCCGAGGAGGCCGCCGAGCGGATGGGGCGGACCCTGACCACCCTGGTCAAGCTCGAACGCTCTCATGGGTTCTTTTATAATTGGTACGACCCCCGCGACGGTTCCCCGCTCAAGGTCTGGCCCGGAGGCGGTCCGGTCCGCCCTTTCCTTTCCTCGGTCGACAACGGCTGGCTCGCGGTCTCGTTGATGATCGTCCGCAACGTCCGGCCCAAGTTCCGCGACGTCGCCGACAGCCTGCTGGCCCCGATGAACTTCGGCTTCTTCTACGATCCCTATGAAGCCAAGAACCCGGTCGAGCATCCCGGCCTGCTCCGGGGCGGGTTCTACTCGGACAACAACACCTACACCGGCTACCACTACGGGATGCTCAACACCGAGGCGAGGATCGCCAGCTACGTGGCGATCGCTCGGAACCAGGTCCCCGCCGACCATTATTACCGGATGTCGCGGTCGAGGCCGACCCGATCCGAGCCGCAATCGATCACCTGCCGCGGGCAGGTCCGCAAGTACCTCGAAGTGGCGGTGGACGAAGGCTACAACAGCTATCGAGGGCTTCGGATCGTCCCCAGTTGGGACGGTTCGATGTTCGAGGCGATGATGGTCTCCTTGTTCATCCCCGAAGCCGAGTGGGGTCCCGAGAGTTGGGGGATCAACCACAAACTTTACGTCCGGGCGTCCATCGAGAATGCCCTCGAAGACTCGCACCTCGCGGCCTGGGGTGCCTCTCCATCAAGCATCCCGACCGGCGGATACCGCGTCTACGGCGTGACCCCTCTGAGCGTCGATGGTCGGGACGTCGAGGCCGCCAAGGAAAGCGTGATGACTCCCCATGCGTCGTTCCTGGCCATGCAATTCGCCCCTCGCGAGGCGCTCAAAAACGCGGAGATCCTGGCGGACCAGTTTCATTCCTACGGTCCCCACGGGTTCGCCGACGCCGTGGACGTGAGGACGGGGCGCGTGTCCGAGACCGAGCTTTCGCTCGATCAGGGGATGATCATGGCGGCGGTCGCCAATGCGTTGAACAACGCCGTCCTCCAGAAAGCGTTCTGCGACGACAAGGTCACCGAGGCGCTTCGCCCCCTGATCGCCCGCGAGCGATTCAGCTCGGGGGTCGAACCGATCGCGGAACAGAGTGCCGCCCCGGCCGCGCCTCAGGTCACGCGACCCAACCCGCCTCGCTACGAGGCATCGAACTGGGAGACCTCGGGAAGCGTCCCCTCCGCTCCCCAAGTTTGGTCCGTGAAGTCATCGAGGCCGGTCTTCAAAGCTCGACGCTTGTCCGGCTTCAAGGTCGCCCGACTTCGATAACTCGATGCCCGGGTCGCAACGCAAGAGTCGATGAAACGAAGGATCGGGCCGGCCGGACGACACCGAGGGGTTTCAAACTCCCGGGTCGCTCGACTAGCCCGATCCCGTTGGGGCCTCCGGCCAAAACGACTGGAACCTTCGCGCGGCCGAGGAGTCGGGCTATATTGGCCATTCTCGGTTGGGAAGTGGTGAAGTGAAAAGTGGTTCGAGGCGGAAGGGCGCGAGCGATGATTCGACGCAAGTTACGAGTCGGGATGGTGGGTGGTGGCGGACCGGCCAACTTCTTCGGCGGACCTCATCGTCGGGCCATCCTGCTGGACAACTCCGCCGAACTGACCGCGGGCGCCCTCCGAAGCCAGCCCGAGGAGTCGATCGCGTCGGCCCGAGACTTGTTCTTCGCCCGAGGTTACGGCGACTGGGCGTCGATGCTCCGCGACGAGGCTGGCTTGCCCGAGTCCGAGCGAATCGACTATCTGACGATCGTCACCCCCAATGATGCCCACTTTGGCCCGGCAGACGCCGCCGCAGGCGCCGGGATCGGGGTCCTTTGCGAAAAGCCGCTCACGACGACGCTCGACGAAGCCCGTCGCCTCCAGGCGATCGTCCATCGAAATCAGGCCCCGTTCGGGGTCGCCTACACCTACACCGGCTTCCCGATGGTGATGCTCGCCCGGACCCTGGTCTTGGATGGCTTGATCGGCGACGTCCGCAAGGTCGAAGCCTGGTATCCGCAAGGTTGGCTCGCCAACAACCTCGAAGCCGAAGGGCAGAAGCAAGCCGCCTGGCGGGTCGACCCGACCAAGGCTGGAGCATCAGGGTGCGGGGGCGACATCGGGACCCACGCTTATGAGTTCGTCCGCTTCGTCGGGGGAGCGTCGGCCGTTCGCCTGAGTGCTCGACTGACGACCTTCGTCAAGGGGAGGGCCTTGGACGACGACTTCACCGTCCTGGCCGAACTCGACAATGGTGGGATCGCCACAATCACGGCCTCCCAGATTTCCATCGGCGCGCAGAACGACAACGGCTTTCGAGTGAGCGGGACCAAGGGGACGCTCGAATGGTCGATCACCGAGCACAACGCCCTGAAGCACTATCGCGGCGGTGATCCCGTGAACCTGTATCGCCTCGGGGCGGAATACAAATACTTCCCTGGCTCGATCCAGCCCTACATTCGGGTCCCGTCGGGGCATCCCGAGGGGTTCCACGAAGCCTTGGCGAACCTCCACATGTCGGTCCAGTTGAAGATCAGGGCCAAGCTGGGCGAGACGGTCCCGGCGCCGTTCGAGCACCCGGGGATCGACGACGGCGTCGCCGGGATGGCATTCATCGAGGCTGCGGTCGCGAGTTCGCGGAAGCAAGGCGAGTGGGTCGAACTTCCCAAGAGTCTTGTCCCCGCTTGAACCGGCGTGGTCGCATCGACTCGCATTCTCGAAGGTGGAGGCGTTCGGGCGTGAAGGAACCTCTGGTTCGATTCAGCGTGGCGATCGGGGGCGAACTCCTCGACAAGTTCGACCACTACCGCGCCGAACACCGCTACCCGAATCGGAGCGAGGCGGTTCGAGGTCTGATGCGCGCGGCCTTGATCGAGGAGGCCATCGCTTCGGACGATGAGGATGCGATGGGGGTGGTGACGTTGATCTACAACCACCACGTCGGTCGGGTCGCCGATCGCCTGACCGAATTACAACACCTCCACCTGTCCAGGGTTGTGACGACAACCCACGTCCACCTCGATTCGAGCCGATGCCTCGAAGTCATCCTACTCCGGGGGCCGACGAAGCTCGTCCGAGAGCTGGCTGACGGCTTGATCGGCACCAGGGGCGTCGAGACCGGCCGGCTGGTCCTCGCCGCCGCACAGTCGATCGAACATCGCCACGACGAAGATCATGGCCACGATCATTCTCATGGCGGCCACCACCACCCGCACGTCCAGGCCGGCGAGCCCAAGACGGAATCCGGGGCGGCTCCGCACCGACCGACACCGCCCGACGGTCATGGCTGAATCCGTTCGGTCGGTCTCGGTTCGAGTTGTGTGCTACGTTCAAGGGTAGAGTGGAGTTTTCCGCGACTCCTCCGGCGATGACCCCTTGATCGTTCGCCCCGCACCGAGATCGCACCATGACTCCACGACTTGCCCGCAAGGTTCGCCGATTCCCCGGCCTGGAATCGCTCGAAGCCAGGACGTTGCTCGCCGACGGTTCAGGGGCCTCGACGGCGTTGTCAGGCCCTTCGCCGTCGCCCCCGACCGAGACTTCCAGCGTTTTCGTCCGGTTTCGTCCCAACTCTCCGGATGCGCGGGAACAATCCGCCATTCTCTCCGTCGGTGGGACCCTCCAGACGACCTACCCCGATGGGCTATCGCTGATCCAGTTGGGGAGCGAGTCGAAGGTCGCCGCCGCGGTCCAGCGACTCGGCGCCAACCCGTCCGTCATCTACGCCCAGCCCGACGCGATCATCCACTCGGAAGCGGTCCCGGTCATCCCCAATGACCCGGGCTTCGCTTATTCTTATGGCCTCAACAACCCTAACAACGTGGACATCGATGCCCCCGAAGCCTGGAGCATCACCACGGGCAACCCCTCGACGATCATCGCGGTCCTCGACAGCGGGCTTGCCCTGAACAACCCCGACTTCGCCAACCGGATCTGGACCAACCCGGTCAACGACGCGGCACAAGGTTATCCCAACGACATTCATGGTTGGAACTTCGTCGGCAACAACAATAATGTCTCCGACGACAACGGGCACGGCACTCACGTCACCAGCTTGATCGCGGCGGCGGGCAACAACGGGACCGGGATCGCCGGGGTCGACTGGAACGCCCAGATCATGCCGATCAAGTTCCTCGACTCCAACGGCGACGGCACGACCGACCGGGCCGTCTCGGCGATCATCTTCGCCGTCAATCATGGTGCCAAAGTCATCAACGCCAGTTGGGGCGGACTCGACTACACCCAACCACTTTATGACGCGATCTCCTATGCGAATGCGCACAACGTCGTGTTCGTCACGGCGGCGGGCAACGACGGGACGACCAACGACTTCTTCCCCAGCTACCCGGCCAGTTTCCGCCTGCCCAACGAGTTGAGCGTCGCTTCGGTCGACTCGAACGGCCAGTTGGCGTCGTTCTCGAACTACGGCGCGCAGACCGTCGACATCGCCGCCCCGGGAGTCGACATCCTGGGTGATTATCCCACGAACCTTTCGTCGAACGGCTTGCAAGTCCTCAGCGGGACGTCGATGTCGACGGCCTACGTCACGGGAGTGGTCGCTTTGCTCGCGGGGATTCACCCCGAGTACACCGCCGCGCAGTTGGTCCAGCGGATCGACGCCACGGCCAAGCCCTTGCCGGGACTTTCGGGCAAGATCATCACGGGGGGGATCGTCGATGCGTATCAAGCCCTGGCGTCAAGCCCGCCGTCCACGCCCGGAGTGACCGCCGCCGGGGGTGTCCCGCTCGCGCCCGGAACCGCGCCCGACGTCGTCGTTCAGGCGACGATCCTGGCCTCCGACGAGTTCCTGGCCGAGCACGGCGGGACGGCCCAGGGATTCGTCACCGGGCTGTACCTCAACATCCTCGACCGGTCCCCCGACCCCGGTGGTCTCGCTTACTGGACGAGTTTGTACCAGGCGGGGACCAGCACTCGATTCGACATCGCCGGCGCGATCCTCGGCTCGAGCGAAGCGAAGGCCACCCAGGTCGCCGAGTGGTATCGAAACGACCTCGGCCGGAACGCTTCGATCGCCGCGTTGAAGAACGACGCCGGAGTCTTGTCTTGGGCCCAAGATTTGAGCTTGGGAGCGAGTGCCGAGGTGGTCGAGGCGGCTTTGCTGGCCTCCCCCGAGTACCTCATCGGTCACGGGGGGAGTCCCCCCACCGTGGCGGCCGGTTGGTATCAGACCTTGGCGGGGCGAGCCGCCGACTCTTCCGAGCAAGCAGCCTGGGCCAACCTGCTCTGGGCGGGCGGGTCGCCGTTCTCGGTGGTCCGATCGTTCCAGAACAGCCCCGAGTCACGGGCGGCCAAAGTCGCTCGGTGGTTCGTCACTTACCTGGGCCGAACACAAAGCCTGAGCAACCTCAAAGTCGACCCCGGCGTCCAGTCGTTCGCCTCAACCTTGACCTCGGGTTGATCGTCGATTCGCCTCGATCTCTGGGCTTGGATCGGGTCAAACAGAACGTCACTGGTCATCGAAATCCAAGGTCTGCAATGCGACCATCTCGCGGTATCGGCCCCCTTTTGACATGAGTTCCTCGTGCGATCCGGATTCGATGATCCGACCCCCGTCGAGGACCGAGATTCGGTTGGCGGATCGAATCGTGCTGAGTCGGTGGGCGATGACGAACGAGGTTCGCCCTTGGAGCAGTTTGGTCAGGCCCTTCTGGATCAGGAGTTCGCTCTCGGTGTCGAGGTTGCTCGTCGCCTCGTCCAAGATGAAAATCTTGGGGTCGGCCAGGATGGCACGGGCGATGGCCAGCCTTTGCCGTTGACCCCCGCTGAGGCGGACCCCTCGTTCGCCGATCTTGGTGGCGTAACCTTGGGGCAACTCCCTGATGAACTCGTCGGCATGCGCGGTCCGGGCCGCCTCGACGATCCTGGAGAGTTCGGCGTTCCTCGACGAGTAGGCGATGTTCTCGGCCACGGTCCCGTCGAACAGGAAGACATCCTGCTCGACGATCCCGAGCAGGTTCCGGTAGCTCTCGACGTCGATGTCGCGGAGGTCGACGCCGTCGAGCCGGACCGACCCTTCGGTGGGGTCGTAGAACCGGGCGATCAGGTTGCAAAGCGTGGTCTTCCCGGCGCCCGATCGGCCAACCAGGGCGATCACCTCGCCGGGGTTGGCGACCAGTTGGATCTGACCCAGGACCGGCGAGTCGACCGTCGGGTACGAAAAGCCGACACCCTCGAAGGTGATCCGCCCCACCACCGACCTTTTCTCGACGATGAGGGCCCCCGGCGGCGAGATCATCTCGCGGGGTTCGGCAAGGAGGTCGAGGACCCGGTCGAACCCCGACAGGTTGTTCTGGAGTTGGGTCGCGCTCGTGGCCAGGACGGCGATCGGCTCCAGGAGCATCGCCAGGTACACCAGGAACATCATGAGATCGCCGAGGGACAGCCGCCCTTCCAGGACGCTCATCCCGCCGAACAAGAGCAAGGCCCCCGAGGCGACGGGCAAGAACAAGTCCCAGATCACCTCGACGACGCGGGTCCACAACCAGGCGTGAAGCTCCTGGCGGATCATGAGGTGGTTCTCGCCGGCGAATCGGTTCGTTTCCCGACGCTGGCGCCCGAAGGCTCGGACGACCCGCATCCCGCCGAACGCCTCGGCCGCCTTGGCGTCGATCTCTTGCCGTTGCTGGCGGACGTCGCGGTAGAGCGGCCGGAGGCGGCGGTTCCAGAGTCGATCCGAGATCGCCGCGGCGGGGGTCAGGAAGATCGCGCCCAGCAGGAGCCGCCAATCCACCCAGGCGAGGATCGTCAACCCGCCCAGGAGTTGGACGATCGCCCTCCAGGGGTTGTAGAGCATGCTGAAGATGAGCTCGCCGACCCCTCCGGCATCTTCCCGGAGGAGGCTTGCCACCCCCCCCGCCTTGAGCTGGTAAACCCGATGGAGCGGGAGCCGGGCGGCATGCTCGAACACCGAGCGACGCATCTGGATTTGCAACCGTTTGCTCGCCAGGGTCGCCAGCCAACGACTCCAAACCCCGATCAAGGTCCCGATGAGCGTCACCAGGAAGACCAGGCCCACCAGCGCATACAGCCGTTGCCGGGGCGTCCCGGGTTCGCCCATCCAGGCGGCCCAACTCGGCGAAGGGGCATGACCAAGCAGGACATTGTCGATGACCAGCTTGGTCGCGGCGGGCGGGACCAATCGCAAGCTCGTGGAAACGGACAGGGTCGCCAGCCCCACGACGATCAGCGGCCATTGAGCCTTGACCGACCGGAATAGCTCTCGATAAAGCCGCGGCAACGTCCTTTGCCGCCCGCGAGTCGGCGAACCGTCCGCCCCCTCCCCGCGAGCCGCCTCGGGCGATCCTCGCCTCTTCCGGCGATGCTCCACGAACCTCCGACGACTCCCTCGCCCTTCAAGATCAGCGTCAGCCAAGATCGGCGAACTCCACGAAACCGACTCCCGAAACGATCAAACCCTCCTCCAATCGTATCCGCCAGGGGTCCTTTCGCCCCAAAAAGTTTTTCCCTCCTTCCGCTTGAACAGCCTAATCCGAAAAGGAGGACTGAGTGCCCGGGGTAGGGCGGGAAGTGTTGGCGCGCGACTCGACTCTGGGTACAGACTTCGAATCCGGAGGTTCTTCGGGATCGAGGATTGCGGATCACAAAGGATTGAAATATTTTATTTTATAATATTTTTGCGATTTGCAATCCGAATCCCGGATTCGAAAGCGATACCCCTCGACCCTTGGCTCGGCTTGTTCCGCCCCCGAGAATAAGCGAATATTATCGGGCAACCGACGAGTCGGACCGCGAAGGCTGGATGAGCCAACCAGGATCGGTTGGCGTGGAAGGGTCGAATCATGAGCGAGTCGAAGCGTGGCGAGGTCCGAAACCCACCCCCACTCGATGTCCGGATTGGATGTCCGGCGGTCGTCGATCCCAATCGGGTGCTTCCCGAGATCGACCTCCTCAGCCCGTTGACCATCGAAGGGGTGACGTTTCGGAACCGGATCGCCGTCTCGCCGATGTGTCAGTATGGGGCCGTCGCCGGGGTCGCGAGCGATTGGCACCTGGTCCACCTCGGCAGCAGGGCCGTCGGGGGGGCGGGGATGGTGATGGTCGAGGCGACCTCGATCTCGCCGGAAGGGAGGATCACCCCAGACGACCTGGGGATCTGGGGCGATCATCAGGTTGAACCGCTGGCGCGAATCGCCCGATTCCTCGAATCCCAGGACACCGTCCCCGGAATCCAACTGGCCCACGCGGGGCGGAAAGCGAGCTGCGCGGCCCCATTCGATGGCGGGGCGCGACTCGCCCCGGGCGAAGCCGGGGGATGGTCGGTCCTCGCCCCCAGCCCGATCCCATTTCGGGACACCGACGCCATCCCGATCGAGATGGGTCACGAGAAGATCGATCAGGTCGTCCAAGAATTCGGGGCGGCGACCCGTCGAGTGCTTCGGGCGGGATTTCGGATCATCGAACTCCACATGGCCCACGGCTACCTGCTCCACTCGTTCTTGTCGCCGCTCAGCAACAAGCGAACCGACGATTACGGGGGGTCGCTCGAAAACCGGTCCCGCCTGCCGCTCCGGGTCGTCGCCGCCGTGAAGGCCGAACTCCCTTCCTGGTCGCCGTTGTTCGTCCGGATCTCCGCGACCGACTGGGTGGAGGGGGGCTGGGACCTCGAACAATCGGTCGCCTTCGGGAAGGCCCTGTGCAAGTCCGGCGTCAAGGTGATCGACGCCTCGTCGGGGGGGTTGGTCCCTCACGCCAAGATCCCTACCTCGAAGAACTTTCAGGTCCCATTCGCCGCCACGATCCGCCGCGAAAGCGGGGTGGGGACCGCCGCGGTCGGCCTGATCTCCGACCCGCATCAGGCCAACGAGATCATCACGTCGGGGTCGGCCGACCTCGTGTTCCTCGGTCGAGAAACCCTCCGGGACCCCTACTGGCCGATCCAGGCCCAGCAGACGCTTCGAGGTCGGGCGGATTGGCCGACGCCCTACGGCTACGCGGTGGAACCGGGTCGCGGGTGAGTCGCACCGCATTGGGTTCGATCCGCCAAGTCGCGGCGAGTTGTCGCTCCGCGCTCCATTTGTCCCACTTTCGGGTCCCGGGTGGCTTTTTGAAAGTCTACAACTGCGACCAGTTCAAGGTGCCGCTCCCCGAATGGCATCGCTTCCCGATGATCAAATACACGAGGCTCCGCGAGCGGCTCGAGGAAGCGAGCTGGTTCGACCGCTCGCAGATCCTCACCCCCCGTCGAGCCACCGACGATGAGCTCCTTCGAGTCCATGATCTCGACTACCTGAGTCGGGTCAAGTCGGGGCTGCTCACGCCCGACGAAGTCCGCTTCCTCGGATTTCCCTGGACCCCTCTGCTGGTCGAGCGCTCGAGGCGATCGGTCGGGGCGACCATCGAAGCGAGTTTCGCCGCGATCGAGGACGGGGTCGCGGTCAACCTCGCCGGCGGGACCCACCACGCCTTCCGGGACCGAGGCGGCGGCTATTGCGTCTTCAACGATGCGGCGGTCGCGGCTCGGGCGGTCCAGGACTCGGGCAAAGCGGTCCGGGTCTTGATCATCGACTGCGACGTCCACCAAGGCGACGGCACCGCGTCGTTATTCCAGGACGATGTGACCGTCTTCACCTTTTCCGTGCATGGCGCCAAGAATTACCCGCCGGTCAAACCGCCAAGCGATCTCGACGTCGAACTCGACGACGGGACCGGCGACGAAGCGTATCTCGACGCCCTCGAAGCCGGCCTGGGCCGAGCGATCCGGGAATCCAAACCCGATCTGGCGATCTATCTGGCGGGTGCCGATCCGTTTGAAGGCGACCGACTTGGCCGCCTCAAAGTCAGCAAGGCGGGCCTCGGCGAGCGCGATGCGCTCGTGTTTCGATTTTGCCGAGCGGGTGGGATTCCCGTCGCTGCGGCGATGGCGGGCGGCTACGCCGAAGAGGTGGAAGATACCGTCGACATCCACCTCGAAACGGTCAGGCAAGCGAGTTTATTCGCGGCGGGTGGCCAAATGGCGGCGACCGGACTATAACAATGGTCATCTTTGGTTTCGTTGCGTTTGAAACCCGGATCACCTCGAGGAGGAGCCGCCGTTGATCGAAAAACTCATGGAGTCGGTTCGCCCCCTCCGCCGGCGACTGGTCGACCATCCGATCTACCACTCGATCGACTCCCCCGAGGCACTCCGGTGCTTCATGGAGTCGCACGTCTTCGCGGTCTGGGATTTCATGACGCTCCTCAAGGCGATGCAGGGGCGGTTGACCTGCGTGACGCTCCCCTGGACCCCCACCTCGAACCGCGAAGCCAGGCGGCTGATCAACGAGATCGTCTTGGCCGAGGAAAGCGACGAAGACGGCGAGGGTTCCTATGCCAGCCACTTCGAGAGCTACCTCGACGCGATGCGTGACGCCGGGGCGAACATCGGGCCGATCACCCGGTTCGTCGAGTTGATCTCGGCGGGTCATTCCGTCGAACACGCGCTCCGAGCTTCGGAAGCCCCCGACGAGGCGCGAGCCTTCGTCGCCGCGACCTGGGAATTCGTCGAGTCGGATTCGCTCCCGGCCATCGCCGCCGCGTTCACGGTCGGTCGAGAAGACCTCATCCCCGACCTCTTTCGGGGTCTGGTCGAGCAGGTGACCGCCAACGACCCGGTTCGCTACCGGTCGTTCCTTCGCTACCTCGACCGCCACGTCTCCCTCGACGGCGACGAACACGGCCCGATGGCCTTGAACTTGTTGAAGGCCGTCTGCGGGACGGACCCGATTCGTTGGCGAGATGCCCAGTTCGCCGCGACCTTGGCGTTGGATTCGCGCTGGAACCTCTGGGAAGGTGTGGTTCGAGAGATCAACCAAATCCCCGCCTCTTGAATTCGGAGGGCGAAACCTCGCGGTCTTTCTCGCGTCGAGCTTCGGATCTCGATCAACCGACCAATTCAGCCTGATCATCCTCGACCCAAACTGTTAGGATGGGGGCCTGGAGTTGATCGATGCTGAGGGAGCATTGTCGCCCGCTTCGAGGTCCGCGAGGCTCAGCCTGTCATGATCGACCCGCGTGTGGCCAGCGGGCTGCGGGATCTGCTTCCCGTCGCGATGATCGCTCGAGAACGAGCATTGGCTTCGTTTCGCCGGTCGCTTTCCAGCTTTGGCTTCGTCCCGATCGAGACCCCGCACATCGAGCGGATGGAAGTGTTGACCGGCAAGGGAGCGGGGTCGGACGAGGTCCTCCGACAAATCTACGAGGTGACGAACAAAGGCGGAGAACGCGGCGAGCTGGGGCTTCGATTCGATTTGACGGTCCCCCTGGCGCGGTTCGTCGCCAAGAACATCCAGGAGCTTGGGCGCCCGTTCAAGAGGTACGCGGTCGGGTCGGTGTTCCGAGGCGAGCGCCCCGCGAAGGGTCGGTTCCGCGAATTCCTCCAATGCGACTTCGACATCGTCGGGACCGAGAGCCTGATCAGCGACGCCGAGATCGTCCAGGTGGTCGACGCCACGCTGAGCAAGATCGGCGTCCCGGCTTTCACCATCACCCTCAACCACCGCAAGATCCTCGACGGGCTTTTCCGAAAGCTTGGCGTGGACGCTCAATCGGCCTCACTCCTGAGATCACTCGACAAGCTCCAGAAGATTGGTCGGGCCGGGGTATTTGAGGAGATGCAGGCCAGACCCAATTCCACGGAACCTGGGGCAGCCCTGGCGGTGACGCCCGACCAGGCGAACCAGATCCTCGACTTCGTAGAGATGGGTCGAGGGAACATTGCGGTACTCGATCAGGTCGCGCCCTTCTTGGAGGATCAGCCGCAAAGCCTGGCGGCGATCGAAGAATTGCGTCGCTTGTTCGAGTGGAGCGAGGCGGGGGGCGTCCCGGTCAGCCGCCTTCGCGTCGATGTCGGGTTGGCACGCGGCCTTGATTACTACACGGGGATGGTCCTCGAAACGACCGTCGACGGCTGGGAGAAATTCGGGAGTATCGCCTCCGGCGGGCGTTACGACAACTTGACCCGGTTGTTCACCGACCAGCCGCTGCCGGGCGTGGGGGCTTCGATCGGGCTGGATCGGCTGATGGCTTTGTTCGAGGAAGCGGGCTGGTCCAAAGGTCCGGCGACGTCGGTCCCCGTCTTGATCGCCAACGTGCCGGGAGTTGCCCCTGGATTGATGATCGGCCTCGCCGCTCGGCTCCGATCGATCGGGATCGGCGCGGAGGTTTATCCCGACTCGATCCAGATCGGCAAGCAGATGCAATATGGGTCGACCCGGGGTCACCGGTTCGCCTTGATCGTCGGACCCGATGAGCAGACGAGTGGTCGGTTCAACCTTCGAGAATTGGCGACCAGGGCCGAGCGGAAAGGTCTGCCGTTGAGCGACTTGGAGGCAATTCTCAGAGATGCGATCGGTGTCCCGGATGCCGGAGCGGACCGATGAGCCGCGACACTCCCGGTGAGTCGCCGGTCCCCCTGGTCAAAGGGACGTCGGATCGTCTCCCCTCCGACTTCGTTCGCCTGGCCAAGCTCGAAACCGCACTCCTGGACTGTTTCGCGCGAGTGGGCTACGACCGATTGGCGACTCCCGTGCTCGAACCTTTGGAATTGCACGAGCGAAAAAGCGGCGCGGGGATCGTGTCGAAGTTATTCCTCCTCGCCGGTTCGGCCTCACCCCGAGTTTGCCTGCGACCCGAGTTGACGGCGGGAGTGGTCCGGGCCTATACCGAGGCCGAACCCCACCCGGCGCTGCCTTGGCGGGTCAGCCACTCCGGCCCGGCGTTTCGCCACGAAAACCCCTCTCGACCCGACCGACTCCGCGAGTTCCATCAGGTCGGCCTGGAGCGGCTCGGCGACTCGGGGCCATTCGCCGACGCCGAGGTCATCTGGCTGGCTTCCTCGGCGCTCGCCGAAGCCGGAGTCCAGTCCACTTCGATCCGAATCGGTCACGTCGGCCTGATCCTCGAAATCTTGACCCGATCCGGGCTGCCCACCTCGGCGCAAACCGCTTTGATCGAGATGCTCAGCGAGGCCGCCGCCGAGGGGGGAGACGTCGGCTCGATCGAACGCGGCCTGGACCACTTCGAGGACTGGCTCCGCCGGGCGGCCGACACCGACGACGACGACAGCTTGGGCGTCTCCGGGATCTCCGACGATGGGGGGATCGAACGTTTGTTTCGGACCCTGGTGCCGGTCGTCACCGGGCGACGTTCGAGGGTCGAGATCGTCGACCGACTGCGGCGAAAGTGGGAGTTGGGCCGCGAGTTGCTCGATAAACTCGGGCGGGTCCGGGCCCAAGTCCGGTCGCTGGCGAATCTCCGAGGGACGCCATCGGTCGTGATTGACCGGTTGACCCGCGACTTCGAAGCCTGGGCGCCCGACTCGGTGACGTCGCTCCGTGCCCTCTTCGAATCCCTGAAACATCATGGGGTCGACGCCGACTCGACGTTGCTGGACCTGGGGTTGGGGCGAGGGATCGGCTTCTACTCGCGGATGATCTTCGACTTGACGGCGACCGTCCCGGGAGGGACCATCGAGCTGGGCGGCGGGGGTCGTTACGACGGCCTGGCCCAGGTCCTCGGGAGCGACCGCGACGACCGAGGCGTCGGCTTCGCATTCGGCCTGGAGCGAATCGACCAGGTCCTCCAGGCCCAGGCGGGCCGCGACCCTCGTCGCCCCTCCGCCGCCCCTCGGTCGACCTTGGTGATCCCGGCGACGACCGAGGCCACGTCGGTGGCGGTGAGACTCGCGGCGCAGATCCGGTCCCAAGGGGGCCGGGCCATCCTCGAATCAGGCTGGCATAGTGCGGACCTGGCGGGTCGAGCCCGATTGCTCTCGGCGCGATGGTCCGTCGTCGTCGATCGCCCGAGCGGCGCCGAGCTTGTCGTCGTCCTCCACGATCACCTGCGACAATCGGCGACCGAAGGGTCGGTTCAAGACATCATCAGGCTCATCGCGGAGCAGTCCAGGGAGCCGCAACCTTGAACGCGAGCGAAGATTCGCCGGACCCGGTCATCCGACTGGCGCTCCCTTCGAAGGGACACCTCTACGACGGCGTCGTCGAGATCCTGAAGACCGCCGGGTACAAGGTCCGTCGAGCCAGCGACCGGCAGTACGAGGCGACGATCGCAGGCCACCCGCAATTCCACGTCGTCTTCATGCGGCCGACCGACATCGTGACCCAGGTCGAAGAAGGCCGATGCCACCTCGGCGTCACGGGGATGGACCTCTACGCGGAACGGGCTTTCGAGGCCGAGCATTCGACGGTCGTGGTCGAAGACCTCGGCTACGGTGGTTGTCGGCTGGTGGTCGCCGTCCCGGAGAGTTGGGTCGACGTCACCCACGTCATCGACCTGGTCGACTTGACCAACGACTTCAAAAGTCGAGGGCAAACTTTCCGAGTCTCGACCAAATACCCCGCGCTCACCGAGGCATACTTCCGGAAGTGGGGGATCTATTATTACCAGATCATCGACTCCGACGGGGCCTTGGAGTTGCACCCGACTCTCGGGATCGCCGACATCATCGTCGACCTGACGAGTTCCGGGGTCACTCTCAAGGACAATCGCTTGCGCGAGATCGAAGCGGGCCGCGTGCTGAATTCGGCCTCTTGCCTGATCGGCCATGCCCCAACCCTGGCCGCGTTGGTCGAGGCGGGCGAATCCGGGCCGCTCGCGCTCTTGCTCGACGCGATGGACGGGGTCCGGGCGTCGGAGGGGATGCTCCACCTCGAAGTCGTCGGCCAGCCCGGGGAAGGGGGGAGGAACACGGCGGCGAAGGTGGTCGACTTCCTCTCGACTCAAGGAGCACACCATCTCGCTCGGGGCGAGGTTTGGGATCAAGCCGGAGAATCGGGTTGGCGGGTCACCGCCCTGATCGCGGCCCGGAGGTTGGCAGCCTGCCAACGCCTCTTGATCGGGCTCGGAGCGACCCGAGTTGTCGGACTTCCGGCCCGGTTCGTCTTCGATCGGAACATGGAGACGACGTTCGGAAGACTCCGAGAGCACCTGGAACGACGAGCGGTCCTATCGCAACAAAGCTTCATCGCCGGCCAAAGGCGTCAGAACCCGCCGCCGAGCGGGTCGGCCGTTTGAGCAAGGTTCTCGAACCTCGTCAGGTTTTTCAGGAACGCGAACTTCACCGTGTCCGTCGCCCCGGCTCGGTTCTTGGCGATGATCAGCTCGGCGACGCCGGGTTGGTCGTTGGGATCGTAATATTCGGGGCGATGGAGCAGGAGGACGAGGTCGGCGTCTTGCTCGATCGCGCCCGACTCTCGCAAGTCGGCCATCCGAGGCCGCCGGTCTTCTCGGTTCTCCACGGCTCGATTCAATTGTGAAAGCGCGATGACGGGTACGTTCAACTCGCGGGCGAGTTGTTTCAAGCGGCGGCTGATCTTGGCGATTTGCTCCTGGCGGCTGTCACGCGACTCGTCGGCGTCGACGAGTTGAATGTAGTCGACGACGATCATCCCGACATCTTTGCGAAGCTTGAGCCGGCGGGCATTGGCCGTGATCTGCAACGAGTTCCGAGCCGGGGTGCTGTCGATGAACAGCGGGGCTTTGTGCAACTCGTTGTAAGCCCGACCAAGTTGGGCCAGGTCTTGTTGGCCCAAGCCCTTACCAGTGCGGAGCTTGTGCCCGTCAACCCGGGCGCGGGAGGAAAGCAGACGGTCGACCAACTCCAACTCGCCCATTTCGAGGCTGACGAAAAGGACCCCTTTGTTCAACTCGCAGATCACATGCTCGCAGATGTTGAGCGCCAGCGCGGTCTTGCCCATGCTCGGACGCGCGGCCAGGATGATCAATTGGGTCCCCTGGAAGCCGCCGGTGATCTCGTCGAGGTCGTAATAGCCCGTCGCCACGCCCGAGACCGCATGGCGGTCTTCCCCTTTGGCGACGATCCGGTCCATCGCCGTCACGATGACGTCTTTGATGTCCACCGTTTCGCCGCTGGATTGCTCCTCGGCGATGGCGAAAATCTTCTTCTCGGCGGACTGGAGGAGTTCATTCGCGGTGAAGTTGTTCGAATACCCTTCATGGAGGATTTCGTTGGCCGATTCGATCAACTCGCGGCTGATGGCTTTTTGTCGGACGATGTCGGCGTAGTATTTGGCATGCGCCGCGTGGGGGACGCTCTCGATGATGCTGACGAGGGTTTCGTTGCCACCCACCGAGTCGAAAAGATCGCGGCGGACCAACTCCTCGTTGAGGATGATGATGTCGACGGCTTTGCCCAAGTCGTACAAGTCGCGGATGACCCGGTAGATCTTCTGGTGCGAGTCGCGGTAGAAGTCCTCGACCTTGAGGATCGGGATGACGTCGTGGAGGGTGTCGTTGTCGAGGAGGACACTCCCGAGGACGCCCATCTCCGCTTCGAGGTTCGAAGGCGGGAGTCGCTGGGTGTCGAGGGGAAATACCTGGAGTTTCGGCGAGTTCGCCGATCTCGAGGGGCGGCCGGAAGGATTGTCGGGTTTGCCGTTATGAGTTTTGGACATAGATCGACAACCTCCAATCCATCCAGGAGACCGGGACCGCCCAAGGCCAAACGTCCATCGCGCCGATCGGCCGAAGAGTTGGTGTCAGCGATTCTTCATCGACCGAATCTTTCGCGAACTCGATCCGCAATGAAAGACCCTGGAAAACGACGAGCCGACCCGTACCTGGACAATGGTACTGGTCGGCTCGCCAATTGTACACTAATTTTCCGACGATCGACAAATCAGCCGAGTCCCGAGACTCAGGCGGGGACTTCTTCGACGTGGGTCGGGACCACCCACAGTTTCACTTCGGTTTCCACGTCTTGGCCGAGATGGAGCCGGATGGTGTAGAGGCCAAGCTCCTTGAGCGGACCTTCGATCTTGACGTTGTCGGCTTCGAGCGGGAAGTTGTCGGCCTTCAGGGCGTCGGCGATCTGTTCGGTCGTCACGGAGCCGTAAAGGTGGCCTTCGGGGTTGGCGTTGGCTTCGATCGTGATCGACCGCTGCGCGATCTGGGCGCCAAGGTTGACTAAATCACTGCGGCGAGCTTCTTCGAGCTGGCGAAGTCTCTGGCGGTGCTTTTCGACGATCCGAAGGTTGTGAGGGGTTGCGAAGGTGGCCAATCCTTGCGGAAGCAAGTAGTTCCGGGCGAAACCGGGGCGAACCTTGACCAGTTCCCCGGGTTGGCCGAAGTGGGGGACCGCATGGGTCAGCAGGATCTGCATGTACCCATCTTTGGAACGCATCGGGTGATTGCGGCGACGCTCGACCCCCGGTTGGCGGACGGCGGAGACGACAACGGCGGTCGCCTTGGGCGCCGGGGCGTTCTTCTTCGGTTTGGTCGAGGTCTTGGCCTTGGCTTTGGCCTTACCCGGTTTCTTGTCCGTCATCTTGGCCATGATGCAACACTCATTCCTGAGAACAAATCGCTCGGGGGTTGGAGTCTGATCCGGGTCGAAGGGGCGAACCCGGACTCACGGAAGTCAGAACGGGATATCATCTTCGTCATTGTCGGATTCGACCGGCGGAGGCGGCGGGCGGCGGGCGGGCGGAGCGTTGTTCGACGGAGCGTAACCCCGCGAGTTGCCGCCACCCTCCTGACCTCGGGACTCCTGAGGTGCCCGGCGCGGGGCGGCTTCACGCGGGGCGGGTGCCGAGAAGTCATCCTCACCTCCCGAGCTAGTCCCCCCATCGCGACCACCCAAGAATTGGACTCGATCCGCTTGAACCTTCAACTTGTAGCGTTTTTCACCGGTCGTCTTGTCGTCCCACGAGTCCATCTTGAGGAACCCCTCAATATGGACGGGACGCCCTTTCTTCAGATATTCAACACAGTTCTCCGCCTGGCGGTCCCAAACCGTGACGTCGATGTAAGTCACCTCATCGCGTCGCTCACCATCTTTGCCCGGGATGGACCGATTGACCGCCAAGCCAAGCTCGGTGACGGCGGTTCCATTGGCGATCCGGCGCAACTCGGGATCGCGCGTGAGGTTGCCCATGAGGTAAACCTTGTTGAGCTGAGCCATCGCCGTCCGCCTCCCCGAAAAAAAGAACCGCCCACCACGAACCGACCACATCTACTAAACGCTTGTTCCCTGATGGAACCGTAACATACTTCCGACGGAAGGACAAGCGGGACCGGGCTCAATCGTCGCGGCGGCGGCGGCGAGGACGATCGTCCATGTCTTCTTCCCGAGGGGGTTCTTCCCCTTCGCCGGGGGTCGAGTTCATCGCCCGATCGACGAGATGCTCGACGAGCTTGGGATGGATTTTGAGGACCAGTTCGCGGAGGACGAGTTCGCTCAAATGGCAGTCGGAGACGATCTCTTTGAGGTTCGCGCCGTCGGTCTTGAAGTAGGTCAGGAGGTAGGTGCCCTTCTTGTGCCCCTCCACAGCGTAGGACAACCGGCGCTCGTCCCACTGCCGGCTGGCAACGATCTCCGAGTTATGCTTGGCGAGGATGTCGTGAACGTGACGGACCGAATCGTCCCAGTTCACGGCGACCTTGCCGCTGTCGAGCAAAAACATCCCCTCGTACGTGTTGACTGGCAAGGCGGGCTCCTCGGTGGTGATCGCGGCCAGTATTCGACCGGCTCTGATTGATGAAAGAAAAATCAATGGATGTTTGGTCGAAATCGTCGGATATCAAGCGGATGACCCGGTCGCGTTGAATCGGTTCATCGCGGCATCTGGCCCTTGGGTGACCCAGACGGCGATCGCCTGGGTGGCGGAGATCATGGCGTCGTCGATGACGGGTCGCTCGGTGGGGCGGAAGCGGCCGAGGACGTAATCGGCGGCGTCGACCACCCCTCGATCGCCGATCCCCATCCGGAGCCGGGCATAGTCGTCGGTCCCAAGCTGGGCGGAAACGTCTCGAAGCCCCTTCTGACCGCCGTCCGAACCGCCCCGACGGAACCTGAGTTTCCCGAGCGGGAGGTTGAGGTCATCGCAAACCACGAGCAAATCGCTGGGTTCGATCTGGTAAAACCGAAGAGCCGCGACGACGCTCCGCCCGCTCAAATTCATGAAAGTTTCCGGCTTCAGGATCAGGACGCGGCGGAAGTCGACTTCGATCTCGGCAAGCTGACCGTCGAACTTGCGGCTGAACTTGGTCCCGGAGCCGCCGGCGGCGAGCCGGTCGATCACCTCGAAGCCGACGTTATGGCGAGTCCCGTCATACTTGCTTCCGGGGTTTCCCAGCCCAACCACCAATTTGAACATGCCCTAAGCCGCCTTCATCACATCGAAAGATCAACTTGCGACGTCAGTCGTCCTTGTCTTTCCGTTCCGGCTTGATGACCTCGGGTTGCGTCCCTTCGGCGGCCTCGGTGGTCGGGGCCTCGGCGGTCTTGGTCGTGACGTGGATCAGGAGCGTTTCGGGGTCGCCCTTGACCGTGACCCCTTCGGGCAACTTGAGGTCGCGGATGTGGATCGCGCCGCCGATCTGGAGTTCGGAGACGTCCACCCGGAACGAGTCGGGGATCGCATCGGCGCGGCACGACACGAGGACGGCGTGGACCAGGGTTTCCAAAGTCCCCCCCTCGGTGACACCGGGGGCGGTCCCCCTCAGGTCAAGGCGAACTTCGGTCTCGATCGCTTCGCCGACATTGACGCGAGCGAAGTCGAGGTGGAGGATTTCTTTGCCGAGATAGTCCCACTGGACGTCGCGGATCAGGACCGTTTCGGTCGTCCCATCCATTTCGAGTTCGGCCAGGTGGGTCGACTTCTTGATCATCGACCACACCGACTCTCGGGGCAACGAGATCGGCACCGGGGCTTGCTTGTGACCATAAATGATCGCCGGGATCTGGCCGTTCGCCCGCAAGCGACGGGCGACTCGCGTTCCCGTCCCCTTGTTTTTCAAGGGGTCCCGGGATTCCACCCGGATCTTCACCGCTTCCGCCATGACTGACTCGCCTTTGCATCGAAGGGTCCGGAATGGCGCTCCGCCCGACCAATTTCGGGCGCCCCGCCGCCGGAGAATCCCGGGAGTCGACGTTTCGACCCAATCTCCAGATAGGCGGCCCGTCGGGCCGCGCATCGGGCGATTATTCCGTTTTCGACGCAAGTTCGCAAGGCGGTCCCGAAAAAATCCTTGAGACCTTGAGACTTCCGGGTATGGCTTTCGAATCGGGAGATCCAGATTCCAAATCGCAGGATCGCAAATCGCAAATTGATCAGGAACCAAAGATTTTCAATCGTTTGCGATTTGCGATCCTGCGATCTGCAATCCTTGATCCCGAACAATCTCCAGCTTCGAAAGCTATACCCGAGACTTCCGCTGATCGAAAATCAGGTCAAAGCCCCAGCCGAGTAGGCGCCCACGGCTCGACGGCCTCGGACACTGTGGGGGAACATCGCTTCTTGATCGAGAAAATCGTCGGCGTCGAACGGGATCGCTTGATAGTCCGACTCGAACCGAAGGTGAGGATGGGCCTCAACCTCGGCTTCCAAGGCGGGGCTGACCCAGATCGTGGAGAGTTCCAAGGTGTTGGGGATCACGACGACCCTCGCTTCCCGCGGGTCGATCCGCCAACAAGTGTCGAGCGCGGCCGCGAAGACCTCACGATCGTTGGCGAGCGTGATCGGGATTCGCCCTCGCTCGAGGCAGCAAGACGTCAAGATGTTGATCCGAAATGGCTCCGGGTCGAGCTTCTCGACCAACCGCTCGGTCGTCAGGTCGGCGAACCCGACGCCGACGATATTGCCATGCGTCTCCTCGGAGGCGTCGAGCACGGCCAGGCGAGTCACGACCGGTCGAGGGTGGTCGGGCATCGTCTCGACCATCAACCGGCCGATCACGTTCGGGTCCATCCCCGCGCCGGAGTAATTCTTGCCGAGTTCTCCCACGACCAAGACGTCGATCTGGTCGAAGGGGAGCCGCCCCATCAAGCCTCGGGCGCGATGGAGCAACGTCGGCTCGACTTCCATGATCGTTTCCGGGTCGAGCGGGACGATCTCGGCGGGCATGTCCTCGACGTTCTCGAGGATGGCCAGGCCGAGGGCGAACTTCGTGTTCTTGATAAGAAACCCCATGACCGAGGGCAAGACCTCTCGCAACCCTCGCATCCCGAGCTTGTGGACCTGCGTCGCCCCTTCTCGCTTGCCGAGTCCGATCGTGAGCATCTTCAAGACGCCCGACTCATAGGTCCCGGTGAAGTCGGTATGCGGCTTGACCCGGTTGATCAAGACGATCCCGTCGGCCCCGTGGGCGTTCCGATCGAAGTAGATCGGCAAGCCCACGAGGTTGGTCCCCAACTCGACGACGTCCATGTTGGTCCGGACTTCCACGCCCATCGCTTCGGCGGTGATCCCGTAACCGGCGAGAAGCTCGCGCTGCCCTTCGGAGGTCGCTCCGCCGTGACTCCCCATCGCCGCGACGATGAAAGGTCGATATCCCATCTCCTGGAGCGTGCGGACGGTCGCCAGGGTCACCGCCGAGATCGAAGTGATCCCGCGACTCCCGACACCGACGGCGACTGTTCCCCCGGCGGGTATCCGCTCTTCGAGTCGGCTTCCGAGGATCAAGCGGCGAACCGTCCCCGGGATGTCGACGACCTGTGGCTGCGGGACCGATTGGCGAACCTGGGCCAGGGGGGGAAGTGCCATCGATCAATACCTTTCGGGAGAAGTCGCCGAACGTCCGACGTCTTTTGATATCAGATCGTTCGGCGACTGCCAAGTGGCCGCTTTTACCAAACCGAGGGCGAGCGCAACTCGGGGCCGAAGCCAGGCGCGTACGTCCCGATCGAGGGGCCGTAAGCCGGTGGTCCGACCGGATAGGGATAAGGGAAGGTTCGGTACCGGTTCGAGACGCCGTAAACTCCGGCGGGAGCGACCTCGTTGGGCCGCCAAAGCTCGACCCCGAACTTGCCAGGGACGAATCCCATGAAGGGTATCCCGTAGCCGTAACCAACCCCGAACGGCGATGAGTAGGCCGACGAAGTCCTCTTGAGCCCGTAGCCGGCGACGCCCCAACTTGTCCCGTAGACCTTGGTCGGCTGCTTGACCGAAGGAATCTCTTGCCCTTGTGCCGAGAAAGAGAACAAACCGATCAAAAGCCCGAATACGATCGGAGCGATCCCTGGGCGTTTCACTCGAATCTCCCTTCGATCAACGGTCGTGGTCCGACCTAAAGCTGAAAGAGCGTCGAAAAATGCTCCAAGCCTCAAGTCGGACGGATGGTCTTCTCCGTGAAATATAGCCGGGGATGTGACGCCGTGCCGCGTCGACGAAAAATGGCGAGACCAAGTCTCGCCCACGACCTCAAACCCAACCCTTCAAACCTATTCCCGACGAATCAACGAAACCGGCGAGATCGGTACGCGGGTCGAAAGGGCGGATATCCGTCGATCGACCCGTTGCTGTAGTTGCCGTAGCCGTAAGCACCATAGTAAGGACGATTCGGCCCCATCCGATAGACCGGCTGCGAAGCGGCATAGCCCGAGTAGCCCGAGTTGTAGCCGTATTGTCCGCCGATCACCCCGGGTCCCGCCAGATAAGTGGTGGTCGAATAGCCTTGGTAATTGTTTGAATAACCCGGTCCGGGTCCATAACCCCCGTAGTTCGAGTATCCCGATGCATACCCAGAACCCGGAGTCGCGACGGAAACTCCCTGATTATAATAGGGATTCCCGACGGACAACGCGAATTGAGCGGGGGATTCGCCGGCAATTCCGATCAACAAACCGCCCGCCAGCAAAAGGCATCGAGTCGATCGCATTTCGCACCCCTCATCGTGTCTTGGTGACCAAACTATGTGATCGGTGAGTGGGCAAGTTCGATACCAAATATATTTTGGCGAACCAAAATCTTGTAACGTGGTGACAAAACTTTGGTTTTTGTTGACAAAAAAACTGTCCTTGAGTCTTTCATCGATTTCCATTAGCCTGGATCGGAGAATACTAGGAAGAATTAAGGATGCCGGGCGCATCGTCTTTTGGCCGGAATATCAGCATGAGTTCAATCACAAGTAAAAGCTCCCAGCGAAGGCCGCTCGGTCTGGAAGCGACGGTGGCGGTTTCTTCTTCAAACCCTTTGAAACGTCTCTTCTCGTTTCTCGGGCCGGCTTACCTTGTGAGTGTCGGTTATATGGACCCGGGGAACTGGGCGACCGACCTCGAAGGAGGTGCCCGGTTTGGATACGCCTTGCTCTGGGTGTTGCTCTTGTCGAACCTGATGGCGGTGGTGTTGCAAACCCTGTCGGCTCGTCTGGGAGTCGTCACGGGGCGCGACCTGGCCCAGGCTTGCCGCGTCGAGTACTCCAAACCGGTCAACTTCGTCCTCTGGGTCTTGGCGGAGATCGCCATCGCGGCCTGCGACTTGGCCGAGGTGGTCGGCACGGTGATCGCGCTGAAGCTCCTGTTCGGGATTCCGTTGCTCTGGGGTTGTCTGGCGACGGCGTTTGATACCTTCTTGTTGCTCTGGCTCCAGCGGTTCGGGATGAGGAAGCTCGAAGCGGTCATCTTGGCCCTGGTCATCACGATCGGCGCTTGCTTTTTTGCTCAAATCTGGCTTGCCGGGCCCGACTTCTCCGCCGTCGCCGGGGGGTTGCGGCCGAGCCTGCCGCCGGGATCGCTCTTCGTCGCGATCGGCATCCTCGGCGCCACGGTGATGCCCCACAACCTCTACCTCCACTCGGCACTCGTCCAGTCGAGGCGGATCGGCGACGACCTGACCAGCAAGAAACAGGCTTGCAAATACAACCTGATCGATTCGGTCCTGGCGCTCAACGTGGCGTTTTTCGTGAACGCGGCGATCCTGGTCTTGAGCGCCTCGGTCTTCTTCGGCAAGGCCGAGGTGGCGAGCATCGAGGAAGCGTACCGGCTCTTGCCCGGCTTCCTCAACAGCGCGGCACCGATCTTATTCGGGGTCGCCTTGCTCTGCGCCGGGCAAAGCTCGACCCTGACGGGGACCTTGGCCGGACAGATCATCATGGAAGGATACCTCGACCTCAAGTTCGCCCCTTGGCTCAGGCGACTGGTCACCCGGTCGCTCGCCTTGATCCCCGCCGTACTGACGATCGCGATCGCGGGCGAAACGGCCACCCAGAAATTGCTCGTGTTGAGCCAGGTGATCTTGAGCTTGCAGCTTTCGTTCGCGGTGATCCCCCTGATCCAGTTCACCTCGAACCGGCGCAACATGGGTTCGTTCGCGACCCCTTGGTGGGGCAAGTTGTTGGCCTGGTCGTCGGCCGCCGTGATCGTCGGGCTTAACGCGAACCTCGTCGTCTCCCAGTCGAACGGTTGGATCGAATCGTTGGCCGAGTCGGGGGCGAAGGTCGGACCGGTCCGGCTCGAATGGGTGGCCGCGATCGGGCTTTACGGCCTGATGGGATCGGCTTTGGTCCTCCTGGCCTGGATTCTGATCAAACCGGTCGTCAAGCCGGCCCCGACCTGGGCGACCCTGCCCCCCGTGGAACTCGATTGGACCGACGCGGTCCGCCCTCGGAGGATCAAGCGACTCGCGCTGGCCCTCGAACGAAGTCCCGGCGACAGCGAGATCGTCAACCGGGCGCTCAGCCTCGCCGAGCCGGGCAAAACCCACCTGGTCCTGCTCCATGTGGTCGACTCGCCCATGTCCCGGGTCTACGGCGCCCAGACGACCGATCAAGAAACCGAGGCCGACCAACGCTACCTGAACGAGGTCGTCCAGGTCCTGATTGCCCGAGGGTTCCCCGCTTCGGCCGTCCTGCTTTACGGCCCCAATCGGGCCCGAGAAATCGTCGGCGAATTGAAGCGCCACCCCGTCGACCTCCTCGTCGTCGGCTCGCACGGCCACGGGCCGATCCGAGACCTCATCTTTGGCGAAACCGTCGGCAAGGTCCGCCACGGCCTGGCGATCCCAATCCTGATCGCCCGCCCGGCTCAAGAGGTTTAACTTGGGCCGTGATATCCCATCGTTAAAGCCAATCGAGGCGGTTACAAAGGCTGATTCGGAGTGGAAATAGGAGACGCTTAAAATATTTCTTGATCGAAGAACCAAGATGCTTGACGCCCCAGGCTGCGACTAGTATCTTGATGTTCGGATCGGGCGTCATCAAGCGGAATGATTAGTCTTGCCACCGATCCGGCTTTGTGACCTAGGGGACGCGGTCCAGTCGGTCATCTTCGGTCGACTTGCCCTGATCCCACATCAATGCGGGAGGGAAACATGAGTCGCATCTTTGGTCGCCGTGTTCGTGTCCTGTTGGCCTGCCTCGGTCTGTCGGTCGGTTGGATTTGCCAGGAGGCCTTCTCGCAATATCAATATTGCGATTCCACTTCGATCGGCACCTGTAGCGGGAATGCCTATGACGATGGTTCGTGCGGTACGAACGGCCCGATCTGCAGCGCCGCGACGCATACGGTCAACATCTGCGTCGATGGCTTAGGGTTGTGTCCCGGGGCGAGCTGCGCCGGTACTTGCGTCGGGACCGGAACGAGTTGCGGCATCGGTGCCAAAAACAACCAATGCTCGCCTTAACGGCTCGCAACACGAAGCTGTTCGGAAAAGTTCGTAAGACTCGTCGCAAACCGTGAATTCATCACGGCCAATAAGTCAATTCTTGACTGAGCCGCTAATCCGTCGGCAAATCATGCCTGGAGAATCAATCGCGAGTTTTGAAAAAACTCTCGATTCCCGGGAATTTCGCGTGCCTCGGATCGCAGGCATGGCAAACCGCGAATACCTTTCGGTTGACTCGTCGGTTTGCATCCCTGCGATTCGCGATGCGAGAGATTCCCGGAATCGTTATCTTTTCCAAATGCCATCGTACCAACATCGTGGCTGGTTGGAACAACGGGATCAAGGAAATTCGTCATGCTCGATTTCTTATTCGTGACGATCGGCCTTTTGACGCTTTCCAATGTCGAGGGCGAGCGCCTGAGCGTCCGAGACTTGGTTGATGCCCACCTCAGCGGCAACGCGATCCACTCGATCGATGTGGACATCACCATGTCCCTGACGTTATCAAAAGTGACGAACCGTCCGTTCACCGGCGACGGCCCCCCCGACAGGGTTCATCACCTCGCTTGGATACTGACGCCGGGCAGCGAGCGCATCCAATGCATCGACGACTCGAAGCCCGACCCGCAAACCGGATACCCGACCAACGTCAATGATTTCCTCCGTAAGCCGGGTGGGGCGAAATTGCTGAGAAACTATGATTGGAACGACCCGCAGACGTTGACGCCGGTCCATCAGGGGACGGTCTACGCGGAAGCCCTACCCGCGACGACGGAGCTTCCTGTCAAATTCATGGACACCGGCTGCATCCTCTTGCGCCGATTTGAATTTCTCGCCGGCCAGCAACGCCGCACCCTCCGCGAATTGATCGCCAAGGACGGCTCAAACGCGGAGGTCGTTTCCCAGCCTTCGTCGGGATTGATCGCGTTGAAAGTCAAGCAAGAAACGAAGGGCGATCGTCCGTCCCAAAACTACCATCTACTTTACTTCGACCCGGCCAAAGATTACGCAATCAGGAAATTGGAAACTCACATCGTCGACGACGCTTCGCTCGGCACCGGACCGATCAGCTTCGTCCGCGAAACGACCGTCGAAGATTACCACGACGCGGTCGATGGGGTTTTCGTCCCCAAAACAGTGATCCAAACCACTGGCTCCCGCGGGGCGCTGAACTCGAAGGCGCGGTTTGACATCAAACTCAACTCGGTCAACCAGCCGGTCGCCAAATCGCGGGCCGAGTTCGACTTCCCCGAATACGCGTTGGTGCGAACCGCCAACCCCGAGAAACGTCGGTTCGATGTTCAACTGTGGGGAAAGAACGGGCCTCTGTTCGTGATGAAGGACCGGGCGCAACTCCGTGATTACTGGGGCAAGGATGATCCTCTGATCGCGCGGTCCGTCTGGCCGGGCAGGCTCATCCTGATCGGAGTGATCGCTCTTGGCGTCACCCTGGTTCTGTTGTGGCTTTATCGCCGCCTCGGCAACCGGCGCGACGGCGTGAGAACGCCATCCGGCAGTTAATCATTAACTCCGTGAAGAGCATCCCGTTCAAGCTTTCCATTCCTCAATGCGACCAAGTCGTGGAAGGACATCGATGCTGAACCGGCGAGGGACGATCAAGGCCGCTTTCTACCTTTCGATCTTCATGGCGATCTCGTTCGGGACAAGCTATCTCTTCAAAACACTCGTGGGGGCGCGGGATGCCTCCAATGTCAAGCTGGTCCCCTACTCAACGACTGTCACCGTCGACCGCCCCACGCTCCTGGAAGGGGACATCGGCGTGGCCCACGTCACGCTGACGAATCACCTCGATCAAGAGATGGCGATCACGGCGGTCGGCACGTCGTGCGGGTGCATGGGCCTTGACCGGGCCAAGGATCGGGTAGACCGGGTGCCGCCCAAAGGGGAGTGGTCGGTTGTCGTCAAAGTCGATTCGACGTTTCGCACCGGGAAACACACCTATCGAGTCCTCCTCGCCATCGACCGGGGCGGGCGCCCCGAGGAACACGACGTCCCTTTCGAGTTCACTGTCACACCGGGGTGGCGGACCCTTCCGGGGTCGGTTGAGTTGCAAGACCTGACTCCGGGCCAAAGTCGGACGGTGGAACTTGAGGTCGCCGATGCTTTCCCAGACGCGGGGATCAAGCTTGATCATCTCGAATTTTCGGGACCTGGTACACGCGGGGTGACTTGGCGACCAATTCCCTTGGATCAACCCGCCCGGACTTTCACCGACTCGAATGGTTACACATTTCGCGTCCGAGGCCATATCGGAGTTCGCCTCGAAGCGGATTCGCATCTGGAAGTATCGCATGGTGAGGTGGTGGCGATCCCGGCGGACTCGGCTCGGCACCGCCTGGAGATCCCCGTGACGCTGCAATTGCGGCCTCGGCCCGTCACCGCGACCCCCGAAACGATGGTCTTCGGCCCGAAGCTCGACGACGGCCACCTCAAGAAACGCCTTTATCTCAAGCGTTCTGAGCAAGAAAAGAGGGCTTTGCGGATCGTCAACCCGCAGGGAATCACGACTCAAACCATCACTTCGCCTGAGCCGAGTCTCGACGCTTACGAGGTGATTGTCGATGCGAAGGCGATCCAGGCGACGCCCGATCTGGCGATCCGTGTCGTGGCGGCGGAGGACCAGGAATTACTCCGGGTCCCTGTGAAGATCTTGGGGGAGGGCTTCGGCAATGAACGGCCCTGATCGGCGACCGACGCGGATGGGATTCACCCTGATCGAACTCCTCGTCACCTTGGGGATCATCGCCCTTCTCGTCGGGCTGCTCCTCCCTGCAGTTCAGTCGGCGAGAGAGTCGGCTCGGCGGCTCCAATGCGCCAACAACCTCAAGCAGATCGCCTTGGCGACGCATAGCTACCATGACTCCTGGCTCCGGCTGCCGATGGGGGAGATGCCCGGCGCCTTTTCGGCGCACACCGCGATCTTGCCGTTCCTGGAAGAAGCCGCGACGTTCAACGCGATCAACTTCTTGCGGCTCACCACGCCGGGCCGCGGCCCCTCGGGTCTCAAGCCGACCTGGCTCGACCCGATCTGCGCGACGATCGGTCGGACTCGGATGAAGACTTTCCTTTGCCCGTCCGAGGTTAACGGCGCGCCGCCCGGCGATGCTGCCGGCGTCACGGATGAGGGGACCGAATTCCATCCGTCGAGCTACGCCTGGTGCGCGGGGAGTTGGTGGCCCAGGGCGAATCGGTGGGATGGCTTGTTCGGTCGATCTCAGAGGGAAGGCAAGGTCGGCTCCAAAGCGGAAGCGCCCGATCCGCCCTTGGGTTCGATCGGCTGGGCGGCCTGCACCGACGGGATGAGTGCCACCCTTTTGGTCGCCGAGGTGGTCGTCGGGCCGGGGAGACGGTCGGCGGGTCAAGGGCGGAACACCGATTGTTTCCACTTAAAATGGCTTGGTGATCGCCCCGCGTTCGACGCGGCGGTCGCTCAGTGCGGGGCGATCGACTCCTCCTCAGCCGGGATCGCCTTGAGCGGTTACTGGCGTTTTAAGGGCTATCCCTGGTTGGAGGGGACGCTTTGGCGGACTTGGTTCAATACCGCGATGCCGCCGAACCACAACTGCTGCGTGGATGACATTCAGGATTCAACCAGCATCGTCCGCGACCGGACCTGGTGGTGGATGCTCAAGCCCGCCTCGTCTTATCACCCGGGCGTCGTCAACGCCGCGTTCGCCGATGGTGGCGTCCGGTCGATCCGCGACGCCATCAACCCCAAGGTCTGGCTCTCTCTCGGGACGCGGGACGGTCGTGAGGCAGTTTCGAGCGACTCCTATTAACCGTCTCGCTTGCCGAGAGGTGGTGCTTCGTGAGTCCGAACGTCTCCACGACCGATCCCGCCGCAAACCTTGCCGTCCTTCACCTTTCCGCAGTGACGCTCAGCGTCATCATCCCCGCTTTTAATGAGGCTGCGACGATCGAGGCGGTACTGGATGGCGTCTGGCGGACCGGGGTCGCCCATCAGATCATCCTCGTCGATGATGGCGGCACCGACCAGACGGGTCCGATCGCGAGCCGATGGGCCGAAAGGACGGGCCGGCCCGTAATTGTTGTCACGCATCGCCGCAATTTGGGCAAGGGCAGAGCTATCCGCTCCGGCTTGGAGTTCGTGACGGGTTCCCATGTTGTCATCCAAGATGCCGACCTGGAGTGCGACCCGACCGACCTCATCCGTCTGCTCGCGGTCCTTAACCACGACGCCCCGGTTGTTTATGGTTCACGCTACCTCGGCGGCTCCTTCAAGAGGACAAGTTGGACCTGGAATCGGCTCGGCGTCAGCCTTCTCAACGCGATGCTCTGGAGTTTATACGGTCGATCGCTGAGCGACGAGGCGGCCTGCTACAAGTTGCTGCCCACTCCTTTGCTCAAGTCCCTCGACCTCCGCTGCCGTCGTTTCGAGTTTTGCCCCGAGGTCACGGCAAAGCTGTGCCGCCTTAATTGGCCGATCGTCGAGGTTCCGGTAAAATACCATCCCCGATCGGCCGCCGAGGGGAAAAAGCTGCAAATCGGCGATGGTTTCGTGGCGATCCTCTCCCTCCTCCGATGGCGGATCTCGCCCCTGCCGCCTGCGGCTTTGCGCCGTCAAGTTTTCAATCAACCGCTCAGTGGACAATCTTAAATCGATGAGGGAACTTGTGCCTTCAAGATTCAGGCGATTAATTCCCATCGCTTTCGTGGCAATCCACTGCGCCCTCGTCTTCGCCAATATCTGGGAAAATTCGGTAGTGATCGACGAGCCTTATCACGTCGCATCGGGATTGTCCCACTACCTCGAGCGCAATTTCCGGGCCGATCAAGTCAACCCGCCGCTGGCACGAATGATTTCGGTTTTCCCGCTCTTGCCCAATCCCCCGGCGTATGATCGGACCAAGATTAGCGATGAACCGGGTGCCCGTTCGGAATGGGCGATTGGTGATAGTTGGATCAATCTCAACGGCCCAACCGTGATCGGACAAATCCGCCTGGCCCGGCTGGCCGGGATCGGCTGGTCCGCCCTCGGCGCGTACTTGCTCTATCGCTTGGTGGCGAGGCATCGCGGCCAAACCGCCGGGACATTCGCGCTGGCCCTCTGGTGCTTCGATCCGACGGTCATCGCGCTGGCCGCCGTGGTTACCGCCGACCTACCCGCGGCGGTCGCCGCGATCGGCGCGGCCTCAGCCTACGATAGCCTGCTCACGGCGGAAAGGCTCCATGTCGACTGGAAGAGAAGGTTCCGGGCGGGGTTATGGCTCGGCATCGCCCTGCTCACGAAATTCACCCTGCTCATACTGCCGCTTTACTGGCTCGTCTGGGCGATGGGGCTTTGGTTTGGCACGGCGCGAGAGGATTGTCGGTCGCGTCCAACCCTCGGTCGGACGATCGTCGCCTGGCTCGTCGTCGGCCTTGTTGCGATCGTCGTGGTGAATGCGGGATACGGCTTCCAAGGAAGCTGCCGCCGTCTAGGACAGAATCGATTCGTCTCCAAATCATTCGCCGGGCCGCTCCCCCAGGAAGATGGCAAAACACGTCCGGGTGCTTGGGATAATCGATTTCGCGGGACAGTTCTCGGCAAGCTGCCGATCCCGCTCCCGGAGGACTTCATTCTCGGTATCGACGTCCAACGCCGCGACTTTGAACACCCCCTCCCCTCTTATGTCAATGGATCATGGTCGAATCATGGCTGGTGGTGGTTCTACATCTACGCGATGGCTCTCAAGGAACCGATCCCCTGGCTTTGCTCGCTCATCTGGGCGGTCGCGCGGTTCGTGGCCGTATTCGGCACCCGCCGCGAAGATGAGGGGACGGCATGGGTGGAAGGTCTAGGGTTGACCTTATTCATTTTTGTCAGCGCGCAAATTGGTTTTAGCCACCATCTCCGATACATCCTTCCCGCGTACCCATTTTTGTTACTTTTCATGTCGAGGATTATTGTCGTCAACCCTGCCGACCAGAAAGCCGGTTTTCCGGTTGATGTGGTGAAAATAGGGGACCGAATTCGAGCCGTCTGGCAACCGTTCATACGATGGATGTTGACGGCGTGGCTTGCGGCGAATGCCATCCTCTCAACTCCCAATTGTTTGTCTTACTTCAATCCAGTGTGCGGTGGGTCGCGCGTGGGTCATCTCTATCTGCTCTACAGCAACGTGGATTGGGGGCAGGGATTGATCCAACTCAAGCGTTGGATCAAAGACCACCCCGGCGCCGAGCCTCTTCATGTGAGCTATTCGGGAGTGGGCACCCCGGAAACGTTCGGGATTCATACCCCATCGGTCCCGCCTTTGTTCCTGGGGCGGCGCGAAACTCTCAATAATCAATCGCGACAGGTCGGTCCGGTGAGCGGATACTTTGCTATCAGCAGCTCGCTGCTCCACTTTCCGTACGACGACACTTATCGTTATTTGCTTGAAATTGAACCTATTGATTCAATCGGGGGATCAATCCTCATCTATCATCCGCTGGAAAAAAGACACTTGCCATGACCTGGGCTTCAAGAATTAAAGTTGTCGCGGACACTCATGATTTAATCAAAAAGTGAGGTGTCTTCGTTTTTGAAAAAGCTGGTCGACCTGTTCGTCGTCGGCTCGCAGGGCCACGGGCCGATCCGGGACCTGCTCTTCGGCGAAACTGTTGACAAGGTCCGCCACGGCCTGGCGATCCCAATCCTGATCGCCCGCCCATCCCAAGAGGTTTGAATCACGACTTGATGGGAAGGCGAGATCGGATTTGGCAATTTCCGCAAAGTCGGCGGCGGTCATTGACCCTCCTTGCCGGCACGGCCAGAATGACGGAAGAATTTCCCTCAGAGGTCGAGCGCCTTCGGACCGTCAGCTCGCGATGGCGATCACCTATTACAAACGGTTCCGGATGGAGATCGACCTCGACGGTTCGCCTCCTCCTCCGCTCCTGGCCGCCCCGTTCCGGTGGGTGGGTTGGGATGAGTCGCTGCTCAACTCGCACGCCGAGGTCAAGTACCAGAGCTTTCGAGGCGAGATCGATGCGCACGTCTTCCCCTGTCTCGGCGAGCGGAACGGTTGCCTCCGCTTGATGCGCGAGATCCGCCGGAAGCCGGGTTTCTTGGCCGTGTCCACCTGGCTAATCGCTTGCCCGGAAGGGTACTGTGGGACCGTCCAGGGCGTGATGGATCGCGGGCCGATCGGCGCGATCCAGAATCTCGGGGTCGTCCCGGCCTACCGAGGGCGAGGTTTGGGGCGAGCCTTGGTCCGCCAGGCCCTCGAAGGGTTCTACCAGGCGGGGTTGCGCCAGGCTTATCTCGAAGTGACCGCCGAGAACTCGTCCGCCGTCCTGCTGTATCGCGGGATTGGTTTTCGACGGTCGAAAACCTTGTACAAGGCGGTGGGTGGTTGATCCTTGCGAGGATCGCTCGCAAAATTGGTCTTCATGGTGGACCCGAATCAACCTGTCCGCTGATCGACCAAGGTCATCTCGATCGCCGGTCCCTTCGTTGAGAACACAAGTGCCAGAATCCACCGTCAAACACCACCGATATCCCAACGGCCTGGTCCTGGTCGCCGAGTCGATGCCGCACGTCCAGTCGGCGGCCTTCAACCTGTTGTTGCCGGCGGGGGCGGCCTACGATCGCGAAGGGTTCTTCGGTTCGGCGTCGATGCTGGCCGAGTGGATCACCCGGGGGGCGGGCGGTCGCGATAGTCGAGCTTTGCTCAACGCCCTCGATAACCTCGGCGTCAGCCACGGCGAGGGGGCCCAGACCTTGCATACCAGCGTTTCCGCCGCCACCCTGGGACGTAACCTGATCCCCGCCCTCGAAATCTTCGCCGACGTCATCCTCCGCCCCCATCTCCTCGACGACGAGGTCGAGCCGATCCGCGCCCTGGCGATCCAGAATCTCCAAGGGTTGGAAGACGACCCCGGCTCCAAGGTGATCTACGAGTTGCGTCGCCGCCACTTTCCCGACCCCTGGGGGCGCCCCAGCCCCGGGACGATCGAGGACATCGAAAAGATCACCCCCGACGTGCTCCGGGCGTTCCACCAGGCGTATTATCAGCCCGACGGGGCGATCCTCGCCATAGCGGGCGCCCTGGATTGGGACGAGCTCAAGCAGGCCGTCGGGCGACTCTTCGAGGACTGGAAACCCCGGCCCGGACCTTCGATCACGCCGAAGTTCACGGGCGAGAGGCGGGACCATCTGTCCAAGGAAACCCAGCAGACCCAGATCGCCCTGGCTTATCCCACGGTCACGGTCACCAGCCCGGAGTACTACCAGGCTCGGGCGATGGTCGGCGTCCTGGGCGGTTACTCCTCGGCGCGGCTGTTCACCGAGGTCCGCGAAAAGCGTGGCTTGTGCTACACGGTTTATGCGTCTTACGAGACCCAGAAAGACCGGGCCGCCGTCGTCTGCTACGCGGGCACGTCGACCGATCGCGCCCAGGAGACGCTGGACGTGACGCTCGACGAGATCGATCGTCTTGGCCGCGACGGGATCGAGGGCGAGGAACTCGACACGATGCGGGCGGGCTTGAAAAGCTCGTTGATTATGCAGCAGGAATCGAGCATGAGCCGCGCCGGGTCGTTGGCTTCCGACTGGTACTATCTGGGCCGGGTCCGATCCCTGGACGAGATTTCCGGGAGCCTCGACGCCCTGACCCCCGAGTCGGTCGGCGACTTCGCCCGGCGGAACGCCCCGGTCGACATGACGATCCTCACGCTGGGGCCGACCCCGCTCCAACTCCCGACGGAGGCTTGACCCTCGATGCGCTTCCACCAGACCACGCTTCCCAACGGACTCCAGGTCATCGCCGAGTTGAACGACCACGCCCGGTCGGTCGCCTCGGGGTTCTTCGTCAAGGCGGGGAGCCGCGACGAGTCGGGCGAACTCGCCGGCGTGTCCCACTTCTTGGAGCACATGATCTTCAAAGGGACGCCGAACCGCGACGCCCTGACGGTCAACCGCGACTTCGATCGCGTCGGCGCCAAGCATAATGCCCAGACGTCCGAGGAAGACACGTTCTACCACTTCACCTCGCTGCCGGAATATCTCCCCAAGGCGTTCGAGGTCCTGGCCGACATCCTCCGCCCTTCGCTCCGATCCGACGACTTCGACACCGAGAAGAAGGTGATCATCGAAGAGATCCGGATGTACCTCGACAGCGCCATGTCCGTCGCCTACGACGCCGCCAAGGCCGCGCACTTCGGCGAACACCCGCTCGGGCAGAGCATCATCGGCACGGTGGACTCGATCACCAGCCTGACCATCGATCAGATGCGGGCGTATTTCGCCGAGAAGTACAGCCCGAGCAACATCGTCCTGGCGTTCGCCGGCAAGTCCGACTGGGACCAGATCGTCGGACTCGCCGAGGCACACTGCTCGGAGTGGAAAGGCGTCCCGAGCCGGCGGACGATCGCATCCCCGAAAGGGACCGGGTCGTTCGAGGCCCTGCTTCGGGCCGAGGACCTCCAGCAAACCGTGATCGGCGTGGCCGATGCGCCCGCGCTGGAGGACGACGACCGCTACGCCGCCCAACTCTTGGCGACGGTGCTCGGGGACCACACCGGGTCTCGACTCTACTGGGAACTGGTCGACCCCGGGCATGCCGAAGGCGCCGAGTTGTCCTATCAGGACTACAACCGGGCCGGGGCCTACTATACATTCCTCAGTTGCGAACCCGAAGAAACCCAGGCGAACCTGGCGCGGGTTCATCAGGTGTTCGCAGGAGTCGATGCCCAAGGGATCACCGGGGACGAACTCAACCAGGCCAAGAACAAAGTCCTCGCTCGGTCGGTTTTGCGGAGCGAACGACCGATGGGTCGGCTCTCCTCGCTCGGATTCAACTGGACCTACCGCCGCGAATATTTGTCGGTCGCCGATGAACTTGAGTTGTTCTCGAAGGTCACCGAAGATGACGTCCGGAGGGTTCTGACCCGCTACCCGTTGTCGAAGCTGACCATCGTTTCCGTGGGACCTACGACCGACCTGCAACCGATCGCCTGAATCGATCCAACAGACCTCAGACCAAAGAGAGACCACGCGATGCGGATCGTCAGTTTGCTGCCGTCGCTCACGGAGTTGGTTTGCGCCTTGGGTCGGAGCGACGAGCTGGTCGGGGTGACCCACGAGTGCGACTATCCCCCCGGGGTCGAGCTGATCCCCCACCTGACCCGATCGAACATCCCCCTCGACGCATCGAGCGCGACCATCGACGCCTTGGTCAACGAGCAGCGCGGGAGCTTGTATGAACTCGACGCCGACACCCTGGCCGAACTTCGCCCCGACCTGATCTTGACCCAGGAACAATGCGACGTCTGCGCCGTGAACGAGGTGACGGTTCGCCGGACGGCGGCGACCTTGAGTCACCCACTCGATGTCGAGAGCGTCAACCCGACCGACCTCGAAGGGTTGTTCGCGATGTTTCGGCGGATCGGCGACTTGCTTGATGCCAGGTTGGCAGCCGAAGCGCTTATCGAACGTTTCCTGGAAACCGGAGACGAGATCGCTCGCCGGATCGAGGGAGAAGCGACCCCTCGGACCTTGATCCTCGAATGGGTCGACCCGCCCTTTTCGTCGGGGCACTGGAACCCGGAGATCGTGGCGATGGCCGGAGGGCGAGAGGTGATCGGCCAGGCCGGCGAGAAGTCGGTCCGGATTTCCTGGTCGCAGATCGCCAAGGCCGACCCCGAAGCGATCCTGGTCTCAGCTTGCGGGTTCTCGATCGACCGGAGCGAGTCCGAGTTGGCGGCCCTGGCCGACCGCCCCGAATGGCAAGGACTCCGGGCCGTCCGCAACGGTCGAGTCGCCTTGACCGACGGCTCGGCCTACTTTTCGAGGCCCGGACCCCGGCTCGAAACGAGCCTTCGGATCGCCTCGGCGTTCTTGCACCCCGACCGCTGCGGAGACCTTGCCCCGATGGATTCGCTGAGGGCGGTGGTTGCGACGGTCTAGATCAAGCGTCGCGGCGGATGACCTGGCTGGTCAACGCGGCGAGGATCGACTTCGAGGACGAGTCCGGCAAGAGATCGAGCCGGGCCGCCGCCCGGTTCGTGAACCGCTCGGCGTGACTCCAGGCATATCGGAGGGCATCGGCCCCCTGGATGATCCTCCGGATCTCGCGCCGGTTCTCGGTCTTCGCTTCTCCGAGGAGGGCGTAGAGCCGCTTCGAGTCCTCGGCACCGACGACGTTGAGGGCCCGGATCAGCGGCAAGGTCAGCTTCTGCTTTTCGAGGTCGGTCCCCAGGCTTTTCCCGGTCGATCGCTCGTCGCCCATCAGGTCGAGCACGTCGTCGGCGATCTGGAACGCGACGCCCAAGTCTCGACCGTACTCTTCCATCGCCCAGACCACGGCTTCGCTCGCCCCGGCGTAGTGCGCCCCAAGCTGACATGAGACGGCGATCAATTCGGCGGTCTTGCCTCGGATGATCGAGAAGTAGGCGTCCTCGTCGAGGTCGAGGTTCCCCCGGTGATAGACCTGCTGCATCTCGCCTTCACACACGAGGTTCGTCGCCCGACCGATGCATCGGCAGGCCCAGGTCGTGTCGAGCGACGCGGCGAGGTGGAAAGCGTGGGTGAACAGATAATCGCCCATCAAGACCGCCGACTCGGTGCCCCACTCGGCGTTGACCGTGGCGGCATGTCGCCGGACGGTCGACTCGTCCAGGATGTCGTCGTGGACCAAGGTCGCCGTGTGGATCATCTCGACCACCGCCGCCAGGACCGGATGATCCGACGTGATCCGACCAGCCGCCTTGGCGGTGAGCAAGACGAGGGCGGGGCGAAGCCGCTTTCCCTTGAAATCCGCGCAGTGGTCGACCAGTTGTTGGACGAAGTGGTGCCGACTCCCGAGTTCCTCGGCGAAGATCCGCTCGGACTCGGCGAGTTCGTCGATGATCGTCGCATAGAGACTGGCGAGTTTCCGGCCCGTGTCGTTGGCTTGACGAGGCGCTAACGTCGATAATGACATGGTCACCCTTTCCCTCGGACTCGACCTGGAAACCCGAACAAAGGAGCGCGGAGGCCATCCTCCTTCGACCGGTTCACGAGGCGGGGGTGGCGGACCCTTCGCTTCGTCGGCGATAGTCTCCGCTCCGCCCGCCCGACTTCGATTCCAACTGGATCTGGGTGAAGACCACCCCGCGATCGACGGCCTTGACCATGTCGTAGATCGTCAGTGCCGCGACCGAAACAGCCGTCAGCGCCTCCATCTCGACGCCCGTCTTCCCATGAACCGTCGCCGTCGCGGAGATCTTAACCGTGGAATCGTCGGTCGCCTCGAATCGGATCTCGACCGAGTCGACGCCGATCGGGTGGCAGAGCGGGATCAAGTCGCCGGTTCGTTTGGCCGCCATGATCCCGGCGATCCGCGCCACCTCCAGGACGTTACCCTTCGAGGCCGCCTGATTGTGGATCAGCCGGAGGGTCGCCGGGGCCATCCGGACCAGCCCGCTCGCCTCGGCCTTGCGGAGCGAGATAGGCTTCGACGAGACGTCGACCATCCGACTGCCGCCGGCTTCGTCGAAATGTGTCAGCTCAGCCATGATCGAAGGCCCCAACTTTCAATCTGATCTGAAACCATTATAGAGATCCGGCCCGATGCGGCTAGGGGGACTTTGGATTCGACCTCCGCAGCAAGGCCGAGAGCCAGACCCCCTGGCGCGACCGGACCATGACCCACGAGTCCCGGGCCAGCCGACCGGGAACCGACGCGGGCCAATAAGTACTCCTCCGCGACACCACGAGCCAATCGGCGTTCGAGGCCGTGTCGCCATCGCCGATCACGAGCGGGATTCGAGCCAAGCGTCGAGTCGTGGCGACCTTCCCTTGGTCGGGGGCCAGCGTCGGCACCAGGCTCGCCGACTGGTCCGCCCGGGCTTCGCCGGCCAAGCGGTCGAGCAAGACCCCGTCAACCGCGTCGCCCCAATAGGTCAACTCCAGACCGAGCCGCTCGGCGCCGGGAAGGCCCCCGACGAGCGCGTTGTAGTAGCTCAAGCCGAACGGGTGGAGCCGGATGACCCCTTGCGCCTGGACCGCCAGGAACGCCAGGAGCAAAGCTCGTCGATGTCGACCACCCGCCTTCCAGACGTCCGCGAACCCCCGACCAACCAGGATCGCCAGCGCGGGGAAGGCCACCAAGAAGAGTCGCTCGCCGTCGTAGATCGCGACCTTGGTGCTGAACAAGACAAGAAACAAGAGGATGGAGCCAACCAGGAGCGAGGTCGTTGCTCGGCCTCCTCGGTTCGACCAACCCCGGATCGTCCCCCAAGCCGCCAAGGCAAGCAAGCCGACGGGGACCGTCGCGACGAAGTAGAACCAAGGGTAATGCCAGGGGACGTCGCGGTCGGCGTAGACCGTCCCGAAGTAGAGGACCCGGATCGGGACCCGGGCGACCCCCGTGTTCAGGTAAGCTCCAAGCCGCCCCAAAGGGTCAGCCCAGAGCCAGGGCCATCCCACGAAAAAAAGGAGCGAGCCGGTACCGAGCCAGGCCAGAAATGCCGGGACCGCGCGGCGAATCGGCAGTTGGGAGCAAGCCCAGGCCAGCGCGATCGGCGGCAAGAACCAGGCGTGGATCTTGGTCAAAAGCGCCAAACCCCAGACCAGCCCCGCCACGATCACCGCCGAGATCAGCCGAGGGCTTTGAACTGCCCAAACGAAGCCAACCAGCGCCAAGGTCCAGAAAAGGGTGATGAACGTATCGAGCGCGGCCAGGTGCGCATGGGCGAACACCCGAGGCATCATGATCAAGGACAAGCCCGAAGCCAGGCCGGCCATCCGCCCCGACTGTCGAGCCGACGCCACCACGACCACGACGATCAAAACCCCGAATGCCAGCGCCGGGGCGACCCGACCGGAGACGATGTAGAGGCCGACCGGGTCGGGACCGCCCCGGAGGAGGATCTCGAACGGTTGACCCAAGGTGGACGCGATGCCCAGCAACCAACGGCCCAGCGGCGGGTGCTCGGCATTGTCGCGATAAACGGCGTCGATCACGGCTCGGTCGAAGAACCCCCAACCTTTGGCCCTGAGGGTCGCCAAGTATGTCCGACCCGGACGAACGTCGAGCGGTTCGTCGACCGTGATCCCCGGATCGGCCAGGGTCAGGAGGACCGCGAGCGCCCCGAAACCGCCCAAGAGGATCGCCAGCCTCCCGACCGTCCACCACGATGTTGGCTGGTCGGGCGGCGAGGATTGGTCGAGTTTTCCAAGGCCCATCACGGCATCCCCCTCGACCCGAATCGGAACATCCCAAGTCGGCCTGCATTATGTCCGGCGGCATCGAGTCTGGCGAATCCCTTTCGCCACAAACCCGATGTTGGAGCTTTGCCCGACCGGAACGGTTTGCCTGGTCCCGAAAACGTGACCTAGACTTCTCGCGGGTCCACCAAGTTTCGGGAGTTGCAAATGCTGATAAGCCGACTCGATGGGCGGAAAACCAAAGGCAACGGGCGACGCCGCCGCAAAGCCGCCGCCGCCACCGAGCTCGCGCTGATCTTGCCGGCCTTGTGTTACATCGCCGCGATTACGATCGATTATTCGCGGTTATTCTTCGCCTGGACCACGATCGCCGGCTGCGCCTACAACGGCGCGTCTTACGCTTCGCTCAATCCTGGTGCGGCGCAATCCGCCGTCAGCGTCGCGGCCCTCACCGACGCGACCGACCTGACCAATCCCGCCCCGACGGTCAGCCCGATCACTTCGGGGACGGATTCGGGCGGAAATCTCTACGTCGAAGTGACCGTATCCTATACCTTTCAGGCGAAGTTCACCTGGCCCGGGATGCCCACCACGGTCGCGCTGAGCCGGAAACTGCGGATGGCGACCACGCCTTGATGAGTTCGCCAAGATTGATTCCGATCGCACGTCGCGCCTGTTCGCCCCCATCCTCCGAAAGGTTTTCCGCCCATGAGTCCATCGAGAAATGCGTCGCGGCTTGGCTCACGTTCACGCCGCCCCCGACGCCGGGGAGTAATCATGGTCGAAAGCGCCTTGGTCTACAGTTTGACGTTGATGCTGGTGCTGGGGACCATCGTCGTGGGGTTGGGGATTTTTCGATATCAGCAGGTGGCCTCGTTGGCGAGGGAAGGATCGAGATGGGCCGCGGTGCATGGCCCGAAGTACGAGACCGAACAAAACCAGCCGCGGATCGCCAGTCAGGACGTGAGAAACTCGATCTTGCCGAAGGCCATGATCCTCAACACGAGCCCGACCGTGCTGCAATGTACCCTGGACCCAACCCAATGGAATTCGGGCACCGCCAGCGTCAAGGTGACTTATGTCTGGACGCCCGAAGCGTTTTTCGCCCCGATCACCTTCTCGAGCACGTCGGTGACGCCGATCTTGTACTAAGCTTCGACCAAGCGAGGCGACCCTGGGCTCGACCCGAAATCGTGATTTTCAGGAAGGAGAACCGTCATGATCCGGCGAGCGACCGCCGCGAAACTCCGACGCCGAGGCGCCGTGGCCGTCGTGGTCACAATTTGCCTGATCCCCTTGATCGGGGCGATGGCCTTCGCGATCGACGGCGGTTTGATGTTGGCCGCTCGACGTCGGGCGCAGACGGTGGCCGATGCGGCCGCCTACGCGGCGGCTTGCCAACTCTATAGCAACCTGGGTACCGACCCCACAGGGTTCGACGTGAGCGGAAAGGCCAGGGCGGCGGCGAGCTCGAACGCCTCGGCCAACGGCTTCAACAACGACGGCACGACCAACACGGTGACGATCAACATTGCTACCCAAGTGAGCAACCCGTCCCTAGCCAAGCCCGGTTACGTCGAGGTGGTCGTCATTGACAACCAGGCTCGAATTTTCGGAGCCATCTTCGGCTCCGGCACATACGCTATCGGTGCCCGCGCGGTGGCCCGAGGGATGGTGGTCCAGGCTTCCGGCGACTCGATCCTCGTCCTGGACCCTTTGGCCGGCGGAGCCTTGTCGGTGACCGGCGGAGGGACGATCACGAACTCGGGGGGGGTCCAGGTCAACTCGTCAAATTCGAGCGCCGCCACGGCCTCCGGTGGTGGTACCGTCAAGGCTCCGACGATCAAGATCACAGGCAATTACGACCCCAACGGTAGCAATTGTTTCCAAGCGACGACGGGCCCGGTCATGACCGCCGCGCAGGCCGAAGCAGACCCACTCTCTGACGTTCCGCCGCCAGATCCTTCCTTGCTCCCCACCCAATCCCCCGTCTCGATGTCCGGGAACAATTCCGCAATCTTGTCTCCGGGTGTCTACGACGGCGGAATCTCCCTCAGCGGCAGTTCGTCGATCACCTTGCGATCAGGCATCTATTTCATCAAGAATAGCGGCTTTTCGCTCACCGACCAGGCCTCGGTCGACGGCTCCGCGGGTGTGATGATCTACATGAACGACGGCTCGCTGAGCTTTTCGGGCGGTTCATCGCTCAACCTCACTCCGATGACCACGGGGCCATACGCGGGGCTAATCTACTATCAGAATCCAAGCGACTCGAACACCGTCGGGCTTAGCGGCGGCAGTACGGTCTCGATCACCGGCACCGTGTACGCCCCCGGCGCCCACATCGGCTTGATCGTGGGTCCTTCCACGAATCAGGTCGGGTCGCAGTTCATCGGCAAAACCATGAGCATCGCCGGTCAAGGCGACATCGACATCCAAACGACTTCCTCGAACAGCGCGCGGACAAGAAGCTTGATTGTCGTGGAATGAGGGGCTATCCGGAAAGGTACACCTGATTCGACGCGAACCGCCAATCGAAAACAACTTACGACCGACATGCGACCAGATTGGGGCTTCGGCGGCGAATCATCTTCAAATAATCTCGACTTTCCGCATTTCTCGGAGGTTGGCGTGGCGTCTCCGGGCTGAGTCGGCGAAACCGGCCTGATTTATCTAAATTCCTGGGATTGGTGTCAGTCGTCATTCTTGAAAGGCTTGGTTCAGCGATGCGGGCGATGGGGAAAACATCCGAACTCGGTATCCCGACTCGACGGCGGCTGGGAGTGGTCATGGTCGAGAGCGGCTTGATGATCCGCCGGGCGACTTTCCGGGTGAATCGACGTCGGGGCGCAGTGGCCGTGGTGGTCACCATTTGCCTGATCCCCCTGATCGGGGCGATGGCCTTCGCGATCGACGGCGGTTTCATGCTCGCCGCGAGGCGACGGTCGCAGACGGTGGCCGATGCGGCCGCCTACGCGGCGGCTTGCCAACTCTACACCAATCTATCCACCGACCCGACCGGCTTGGATGTGAGCGGGAAGGCGCATACGGCGGGGTTCTCGAATGCCTCGGCCAACGGCTTCACCAACGACGGCTCGACCAATATCGTGAAGGTCAACATCCCGCCGTCGACCTTGAGCAAGCTTTGGCAGACCAAGCCCGGCTACGCCGAGGTGGTCGTCACTTACAACCAGCCTCGGATCTTCGGCGCGATCTTCGGCTCGGGCACGATCCCAGTCTCGGCCCGAGCCGTGGCTCGAAGCATTACATCGACGCCTCAAGCCTACTCGAACGCCTCGATCATCACTTTGAGCTCGAATGCGGGTTCGAGCTTGTTGGTCTCGGGGGGAGCGAGATTGACCACGCAGTCGACCATCCAGGTCGACTCGTCGAACGTCCAAGCCGCCGTTGTGAGTGGCGGAGCGAATCTGACGGCATCGGGGATCGATATTACCGGGAACTATCTGGCCAATGGCGGCGCCACTGTCAACGTCACAGGCGGGGGTGGGGTCAAAACGGCGGCGGCTTCCGTCCCGGACCCTTTGGCAAACCTGCCCGCCCCGGACCCTACGACGTTGACATCTCGAAGCTTCACTTCGACTTATGGGAGCGCGACTATTTCCCCGGGAGTTTATACGGGAGGACTTTCCATCGGCGGAGGTATGGTGATCACCATGCTGCCCGGGGTCTATTACATGAAAAGCGGCGGTTTCACAGCCGGGGGGGGAACCACCATCAACGGGTCGGGAGTGACGATCTATATCGATGATGGAGGGGGTTCCTTGAACCTGTCGGGAGGAACCAACGTGAACTTGACCCCTCCGACTTCGGGAACGTACGCCGGGTTGACTTATTTTCAGGACCGAAACTCAACGAAGCCTCTCAATCTCTCCGGAGGGTCGGCCAATTCCATCTCGGGAACGATCTACGCCGCAGGGGCTCAGGCCCAACTCAGCGGCGGGTCGAACAGCAAGGTCGGATCTCAGTTTATCGTCAATAGTCTCAACGTGTCTGGTGGAGCGAACGTCAATATCAACACGACCAACGACGCGAAGCTAGGATACGTCGCATCGGGTTCAAGCTCCAAGAGCCTGACCATCGTGGAATGACGAGAACCAGAACAGACAGCAAGCCGGCTCCAAGATGACCGGCATGTTTCCTTGTTGGCTTTGCGAAGCGACGGGTCCTGAACTCTGCTCCGTCATCGTCGGAAATGAGCGAGGACCCGTCGTCGTCTGACCTTGACAAATCGTCGATCAGATCAAGGCTCGTTGGCTTTTTTTTGCGAGATCAAGCGACGAACCCGTTCGGCAAGCAGCGCCCCGTCGAACGGCTTCTTGAAGGCGTCGTTGAAGCCGAGGTTGTAGGTGTCCTCGTTCGGTTCGTCGCTGGTCAGGGCCACGAGGATCGTCGTCAGGTGGTCCTGGCTTTTCCGGAGGTTCTGGGCGATCTGGCCCGCTTCGATCCGCCCGACCGCCAGGTCGATGATGATGCAATCCGGGTGGAAGCTTTCCGCCCGAATCCCCGCCTCGAAGCCCGAGGCCGCCGTCTCGATCCGGAAGTCGTCTCCTTCGCGGAGATGCTCGCGGAGGCTCGCCTGCATCGGCGCATCCGCGCCGACGACCAGGACCTTCTGGTAGACCTCCGATTCGAGGTCGCCCAGCGGCATCCCGTGTTCCTTGAGGAACCGGAGCAGGTGCTCGCGAGGAATCCGGCGATCCTGCGAACCCGGAATTCGGTAGCCCCGGAGCTTGCCCGAATCAAACCATTTGCTCACGGTCCGAGGCGCGACTTTACAAATCTTCGCGACTTGACCGGTGGTGAACACTTTTTTCATATCGAGGACTCCACTCCCGAGAATGGTGCGAGGCCTCGGAGGTTTTCATTCCCCTCCGGTCGGGCCCAAGTCGGCGCGATGGCGGTTCGATTCCCCTGCGACTTCGAGCCAAAAACGCCCGAAGGCAAGCAAACCGGTCATCCTCGATCATCGAGGACGAACGCTCCTCCACCACTTTCCCGCGAGGCCCCAGCCGTCGTCGCTTCGAGCATCCACCCGAAAGCCGACGACGGGGAAACCAGGCCAAAGAACCGGAATCAACCGGGTCGTCGGCCAAACCGCTGGAAAGACCCCCCATGCGTCATGGAAGGCTTGACCGGTCCGGGTCCACTCAAAAGGGGTCGCAACTGCCTCCTTGCCGAAGCGAACCTGACCGTCAAGACTAATTTTCGAGTTTTTCCGCCCAACACTTGAGGATCGATCACGACTCTCCCATCATTCCTGAGAGATCAGTAATCTGGGCAAGATGGGTCGGGGTGATTTCCCGGCGTCGTTCGATGGGAGCGGATTCGATGTGGTTCGCCGATCCAAAACTGAAGATTCCGGGTGATTGAACCAATTCAGCTTAGCTCAAAATCGAAGGACGATCGACTTTGATCCTCGTCCATGAAAAAAGACCATCCGGGGCGCGGTAGGCCGCCCCGGATGGTCGAGCTGAGTTCGATTGGAATTGGGGCGAGGTGTCAGCGTTTCATCATCCGTTGGAGGCGATCGATGAGCGTGGTCCTCGATCCGCCGCTGGTTTTCTTGAGGGAGTCGTCTTTCTTGATGGCGTCGGCGAGCTGCGCCTCGTCATAAGCCTTGTTGGAGGCGGGGATGGCGTCGATGACGAATGGGCCGGGGAGGTTCTTCTGGCTGGACGCCGAGGCGATGACGGCCACAACCTCGGGGTAGGATGCGCCGATGTTGGCCAGTTGCCGGACCACCTCGGCGACATCGAGCGGGCTGGTGACTTTGACCCGGGAGTCGAGGGTCTTCTCGGTGATCTTGCTGATCTGCACGCTATCGTCGCCGTCGGAAGCGTTGAGCAGGAGCGGGCCTCCCGACCCCAAGACCACCGGCGTGAGCAACTTCTGGCTCTTGCCGAAGACGACCACCTCGCAGCGGATGTTCCGGGTGACGTGGATCATGGGGGGACCTTCGCAGTCGACGACGTAGAGCGAGAAGGGTTCTTCGCGTCGCGCCGGCTTCTTGGGGCGATAGGTCGAGGAGATTTGCATCGCCATGTCGTCGTCATGGTCGGGTTGGGGGAGGTCGTCCAGGACTCGAACTTTCCCGAGGAAGGGGTCGGACGGGTCGAGGGTCCGAAGCGCGTCGAAGGCCCCGTATCGAAGCTGGAACTCCGGCTCGGCCATCAGGGATCGGAGCTTCAGGAGCGAGGCCGACTGGTCGGTGGCGGCCATCGCCTTGAGCGCGAACGAACGGAACTCGGGCTTCTTCTTGGCGATCTCGGCGAGGACTTTCGCCCCGTCGCCCTCGCTGTCGTTGAGGTAGGCGAGGGACTCGGCGGCGAAGAAGCGGACCGTCTCGTCGGGGGAGTTGAGCCCGGCCCGGAGTTTCGGGGACGCCCCGGCCCCCAAGCCCTCCAGCCGGAGCGCGGCGAGGCCGGCTTTTTTCGGGTCGAGGAGGTCTTTGCCCCACTGCTCCATCCTCTGCTCGCGGAGGCTGGGATTGTCGATGAGGTGGAGGAGCTTGATCAGTTGGTGATATCGATCCTGGTTGTGGTGATAAGTCTTGGGCACCCTCAGGACCAGGAGCGAGTCGGTCTTGGCGGTCGCCATCCCTTTTTGGTCGGAGCCTTCGGTCTGGTGGAACCGATTGTTCACGACATTCTGGAGGAGCTGCGAGGTTTTCCCGCTTCGTCGCGCCTCTTTGATGCTCAGGGCATAAAGCGATTCTTCCTTGACCCGACCGCCGCCGAGGACTCGACCGACCTTCGGTTCGTTCGGCTTGGCGAGGTTGCCGACCATGACGGGGCCGACGGCCGAGGCGATCACCTTGTCGTCTTTTTCGCCTTCGCGGGTCTTGGCTCGTTGCGCCAGTTGGGTCGTGACGAGCCAGCCGCCGGCCAGGCTCGTCGTGGCCGTCGCCGGGGAGAGCTCGATCTCGACGTCGAATTTATCGGCCGCGGTGACACCCGCCGGGATCGTCGCCCGGACCGTGACCAGCGTCACCGTCTTGCTCCGGAGGATCTTCTCGGGATGCGGGATCGTCGCCTTCCGCATCTCGTCGAGCAATTTGGTCCGCTGCCAGGACGGGGCGGGGTCGGAGCCCGTGTTGTCGAGCCCCATCACCAGGCCGACGCCTTCCACCTTGTACTCGCTCCCGACGATCGTGGCGACGTCGCCGAGGGTCTCCTCGACCTTGGGGGGCGGCGGTTCCTTCTTCTTGCTCGTCCCGGCACCCGTGAAGACCAAGGCCGCTCCCGCGACCAACGCCCCGATCCATCGGGTCCGTTCAGGGATCGTCCGCCGCATCGAACTGCCTCCTTGCGTTGCGTCCCGATCGACCGCGACGCGGGTCGCGTGTCCGCTCGACTCCGGCTCGGCCCATCCTTGGGCTCCGGAAGGCGGAGGGGCTCGTGCTTGTCGAACCGCCTCGAAAGGACCTCGGCGGGCGGACTTTAATCTTGCTTCCGAAACAGGTCAAGGCGGGTTCCGAGGCGCCGCCATGCTCAGCAGAACCGAGTCTCGGTCGCTCGAGGTCGAGCGGAAGGGACCGCCGTGTATCGGCCCGTCGGGTCGACCGCGAAGTCGAGTTGTCGCCTCCCCTGGCCGCCGTCCCGATCGAGGACTTCAACGACCAAGGCGTGTTCCCCCTTGGCGAGTCCACCACCCGGCAAAGGGGCGGACCATTCGCCCTCCTCCCGCGATTCGAAGAGGAACCAGCCGCCGTCGTCGATCCGCCCTCGGACCTCCTCGACCGGCGTCCTCGACCAAGTCCTGACCCTGATCTGATCGGAGCCCGAGACCACATGGGCCGGCCCAGTCGCCAAGAGACTTTCCCGAGGATGAGTCACCAGGATCAAAGGGCCGGTCTCTTCGATCGTCCGATAGGTGAGCGCGAAATCTTCACCTCGGACGTAGCCGATCAGATAGCCGGGCGGTCCCCCTTCGGGGTCGCCTATCGATCGAGTCGCGGCGACGACGTTCCGACCGTCGTTGGCGACCTGGCCATAGTGGGTGTGGCCGCAGATGATCGCCTGGATCGGCCGGGTCTGGACGATCGCCCGCCAATCGTCGATCCCCGGCCCTTCGAAATTTTCCCAGATCTGGTACGGGTAGTTGTGCTGGAAGATCACGACCCGCTCGCCTTCGGCCAGAGCCGCGTCAACCTCGTCGCGGAACCACTGGATCTGCTCGGACGAGATCCCCAACGGCTTGGACTGCTGGGTGTCGAGTCGGACGAACCGGAACCCTCGGAGCCTCGACGAGCCGTAGGTGTTTCCCAGAGGCGCGCGGAAGCCTTTCGCCTCGGGGTCGCCCTTGACGTCATGATCGCCGACCAAGGCGAAGTGGGGGACGTCCAGCCGCCCTCGGAGTTCGTCGAAGAGGCGAAACTGGTCCTCGGTGGCGTCTTGCACGTTGTCGCCGATGAACTGGACGAAGTCGGGGCGGATCAGGTCGTTGACCTCGCCGATCACCCAATGCGCGACCTTGTGATTGTCGAGGCCGGGTTCGGTCAAGTGGAGGTCGCCCGGCACCACGAATAGGATCGGATCATGGCCCTCAATCATCGTGTCCCCCGGCAAAAGAGTTGGTGGAGATCAGGTCGTCGCTCGAACTTTGGCCCGAGACTGGTTCTTCGCCCGGTCGGAGAGTCTCGGGCATGGCCAGGCCGAAAAAGACCAGCCCCACGCAGGCGATCACCGCGAGCGTCAAGAAACCGGCGTTGAAACCCGCTTCCTTGACCACGAAGCCCGCCAAGACGTTGCTGACCCCGGCCCCCAGGCCCGTCGCCGTCGCCAAGGCGCCTTGCGTGAAGTTGAACCGGCCCGTCCCTCGGGTCAGGTCGGCGACGACCAGGACCGTGACGACGCCGAAGATCCCCGCTCCGATCCCGTCGAGGAGTTGGACCGCGACGAGGTAATAGGGGTCGACCCCCAGGCAGTAGAGCAGCCCTCGAACCGGAAGCACCGCGAACCCGACGAGGAAAACCGGCTTGCGACCCCAGGAGACCGCCAAGCGGCTGGCGAGCAAGGCCACCGGCACCATCACCATCTGCGCCACGATGATGCAGGCCGACATCAACACCGGGGCACCTTCTTTGAGGTGGTCGCTCGATTTCTGCCCCACCAGCGGGAGCATCGCCGCGTTGGCCAGGTGAAAGAGGACCGCCGAGGCGATGAAGACCCCGATCCGCCGATCCTTGAACAGTTCGCCGAGGCCGAGCGACGCTCCGCCTTCGAACCCGCCATGGTCGGCCCCTCGGGCGAGGTCGTGGTCGATGTCCCGCTCTCGGATCAAGAACACCGCGACGATGCTCAGGGCCGCCATCCCGGCGACCAGCACGAACATCGCCCAGTAACCGAGGAAGTAGGCGGAACCGCCGGCCAAGGCCGCCGCGACGAGGTTGCCGCCGTGGTTGAACGCCTCGTTGCGGCCCGTCCGACGCGCCATCGCCGCTCGACCGACCACGCCCAGGGTCAAGGCCGCGACGGACGGCGGGAAGATCGTCGCCGCCGTGCCGATCGCCGCCTGAGAGACGATGACCGCCGCCAGGTTCGGCACGAGGTAGAGCATGACGCACCCGAGGGCGACGACCGCCGCGGCGACCGCGACCGCCGGCCGCTTTCGTCGGGTTTGGTCGATCAAGGCGCCGCTCGGGGTCTGGGCCAGCACGGTCCCGAGCTGCGACGCGGCCAGCGCGATCCCGACCCGGCCCGCGTCCCATCCTTGGTTCTCCCGGAGGAAGGTGCCCAGGAATGGTCCCATCCCGTCGCGGACGTCGGCCAGGAAGAAGTTCAGGCCGTCGAGCGCCCGGAGGCTCATCCTCGACGGGTTCGAGCCGAGGGGTCTTGACCCTGGATCATTGGCTCCCATGAGAATCACGCCCTTCCCGGATCAGTAATGGACGAAATAGAGCCAGGCCACGCCGACCAAGGTTGTCAAGATGGTCAAAGGCACGCCGACCTTGAGGTATTCGAAGAACCCGAGTTCGGTCCCCGCTCGCCGAGCGTTCTCGACGACGATCAAGTTGGCCACCGAGCCCAACACGGTCAGGTTGCCCGCCAGCGTGCTCGACATCGACAGCGCCAGCCAGGCGAGTTCCTTTTGCGGCATCACCGCCATCAGCGGCTTGAACAGGAGGACCGCCGGGACATTCGACACCAGGTTGGAAAGCACCACCGAAAGCGCGCTGACCAGCACGACCGGCGATTCGAGCACCGCGTGCCATCGTTCCAGGCCCCAGTTATGGACGACGTTGACCTCGAACGCATGAACCACCACGAATAGACCGGCGAACATCACCAGGAGCGGCCAGTCGATCGCCCCATAAACTTTCGAGGGGCGGACTCGGCCCAGCATCAAGACCCCGGCCGCCCCGAGGGCCGCCAAGGCGATCGGTCGACCCGCGAAGAAAAGCCCGACCGTGACCAACGTCACGACGACGCTCTTGATCAAGAGCGGCTGGTGGACCCGGGGCCGGAGTTGCCCATCGGGCTGAGCGGCATGTTGGGCTTTGGCGCCCAAAGATTTGCGGTACACCAGGGCCACGACCGCGAAGTTCAGGCCCAGCCCGATCAAGGCCACCGGGGCCAGCCGGGCGGCGAACCGGAGGTAGGCGATCCCCGAGAGCGAGCCGATGATGATGTTTTGCGGGTTCCCCGTGATCGTGGCGACGGAACCAATATTCGAGGCCGTCGCCAGGCCGACCAAGTAGGGGATCGCCGGCCGCCGCAAGCGTTGACAGAGGTGGAGGATCAGCGGGGTCAAGGCGACGCAAACCACGTCGTTGACCAGGAATGCCGATAGGACGCCCGACAGCCCGATCGTCACCCCCAGGAGGGCCGGCGGCGAGGAAAACCGCGCCGCGATCCGCTCGGTCGCCAGCGCGAAGAAGCCGCTCAACCGGAGGTAGGCCACGACCACCATCATCCCGAAGAGGAGGACGATCGTTTCGTAGTCGACCGCCTTGGCGGCGTCCCTCATCGAGATCACGCCGAAGGCGAGCATCGCCGCCGCCCCGACCAAGGCGATCCCGGCCCGATCGATGCGCAAGCCCGGGATCTTGCCGATCGCCAGGGCCAGATAAGTCAAACCGAAGATCGTCGAAACGAGGGGGATCGTCGCCGAGGGGGTCGTCACGGTCGGAGATTCCTTGGAAACTTGAGCGATGCGGATGAGGTGGATGATTTCTGGGAACCCAGGGCGTTTCAAGGGGTCGTCGAGAGGTCCGAGACCGTCGCCATCGGGACGACCGGGTCGTTGGCTTTGGTTTTCTCCTCCAAGGTCTCGGGGACGAGGAACACCACGATGGCCGTCGCGACGACCCCCACCCCGGACAAGGCCCAGAACAGCCCCCGGTATCCGAGCGGACCGACGACGAATCCGGCGACGGCCGGGCCGATCGCCGAACCCAGGACCAGGCACGAACCGACGATCACCTGGGCTTCGCCCGATCGCCTCGGGTCGGCCAGTCGATCCGTGACCCAGGATGCGGCCAGGACCGCGAACAACCCGTTAGCCAACCCATCGAGTGCTTGATTGGCCACGGCGAGGGCCGGGGTTGACACCATCGCCACCAGGGCCAAACGAACCGCCATGATGCTCCAGCCCGCGATGAGCAGCGGCTTCCGCCCCCAGCGATCCGCCAGCCGCCCCGCGGGCCAGACCACGATCATCCAGGCCACCATGCTCACCGCGAAAGCATAAGCCAGCATCCGCTCGGGAGCGTGGAGGTCGCGCTTCAGGAACAAGCCGAGATAGACCCCGCCCGGGGCGTTGGCGGCGTGGTAGAGGATCATCGCGGCGGCGAAGGCCCAGAGGCCCGCGTCCCTCGGGACTCGGGCTTGGGTCTGGTCCGGCTTGGGATCGACCGGGTTTTGGGTCCGGTCGTCTTCGTCGGCCTTCTTCGCTTCGCCCGTTTCGTGGATCAGGAGGGCCGCGCCGACCGCCAGGGTCTGGATCACGGCCAAGGGGAGCAGGATCGATCCCACCCCGTAACGCTCGGCCATCCAACTCCCGCCGAGGGCGATCAGGACGATCCCGATCGGCTTCCAGAACCGGAGGGCGCCGAGCGCGGCCCCGACACCGCCCTTGGGGGCGAGGGCCGTCGCCTCGGCGCCGGCCAGGCTCTCGACCACGGCGCGACCGATCCCGTTCTCGGCGAACAGGACGACCAGGACCCCGATCCAGACGACCCCGTGAGCACCTCGCAACAGCCAGGTCGAGGCCGCCACGGCCGCCAGCCCTCCGACCAGGAACGGCTTCCTCCAGCCGATCCTGTCCGACCACAACCCGACCGGGAACTGGGCGAGTCCGGCCAGGGCGGCCAGGGTCGAGACGATCCCGATCGCCTGGTCGGAAAGCCCTTCCTGGCCGAGGTAGAGCGGCAGGTAAGGCAAGGTGAATCCAATCCCCGCCATCCCGAGGAAGTAGGAACCGTAGAGGCCGATCCGGTTGCGAGGGTCCATTCGGGCTATCCTTCGAGTGGGATGATCCGGCAAGTTGGTGAGATCGCCCCCCGGCGAGGAATCGCCGAGCCGAGGGGCAACGGATGATTCTCAGGTCGCGTCAATGACGCGGAGAAAGGGGCGGGGGGAGTGCGTCGTCGTCGGGGCGTTCGCCTTTCTTGGCCTTGGGAGGCTCGGGCCGCTCGCCGCGCTTCTCCTTCGGCTCGGGGCGTTCGCCCTTCTTGGCCTTGGGAGGCTCGGGCCGCTCGCGCTTCCGGCGCGGACCTTCGGCCGATTTCGGGTCGGCGGCCATCGCGAGGTGCTCGGGGACATGGGTCAGCGCCTCGGCGGCGCGGGCGAGTTCTCCGGCTCGCTCGTTGCGATCGTTCTCGGCGTCGCGGCGCGCGGCGTTGTAGAGGTCGCGGGCACCGTCGAGGTAATACTTCGCGTCAGGCCCTTCGTCGTCGGCCTCCTCGATCCGATCGTAGGCTCGCCGGAGGTCGCGGCGAGTCCGCTCACCGTCGCCGCCGGGTCCGGGACCTTCGGGGGGCGGGGGGAGGTCGGGGTCGGGGCGATCGAACCTCGAGGCGTTCCGAACATGGTCCACGGCGCGGGCCAAGTCGTGCGCCGCCGTCCCCAATTCGCGGGCCTCGCGAGGATCGCCGCCGGTTTGCGCCGCGACCGCCTTGCGGTAGATTTTCGAGGCGCGATCGGTCCAGTCGCGGAGGCGTTCGTCGGACCGACCGGCAGGCCCGTCGTCGGTCTTGATCCGCCTCAGGAGGTCGTAAGCCTTTCGGAGGTCGCCACCCGGTTTGGGCTCGCCCTTCTTGTCGGGTTCGCCCTTTTGCTTGGGCGGCGGAGCCGGGTCGAAGGACGCCGAGGGCTCGGCCGGGATCATCCCGGCGACGCCCAGGCTCAGCAGGCCCGAAATGGTCATCAGCAGGAGCTTGCGCATCATGAAGTCTCCCTTTGGGGTGCGGTGGTCCTTGATCTCGATTTCGACCGAAAACCGGCGAGTGTCGGGCGCCGGCCCATTTTGGGGTCGGCGTCGGAATTCGCTAAAGCACGAAGGGTGCCATCACGAAAACAACGAGAAATCGCCTGGTTTTTGGATCATGATCGATCTGAATGGGCGGAAAAGCCCCGAAGCCATCGGGGGATTTGAACCCAACTCCGGCCGATCCGATGAACGCCGCTCCCATCATCGGGCTGAAGAGGGTTGGAAGAGGGGGGCCGGGAGGATCGGAGGAGATCGGCGCGTCGGTTGCGAGATGTATGGATGAGAATCGGAAAAGATTAGGACGTCGAGACGTCGTCAACTCATCGAGCATTCTTCATGAGGTTGCGAATCCCGTTGGTGGCGCAAATCGGAGCGGTGGTCGCGTTGTTCGTCGCCGCGGTGGGGACGCTCTGGCAGGCGAGCACTTCGGTCGTGGGCCGCGAGGAGCGCCGGGCCAGGGCCAACGATCGCCTCAAGCAGGCCAGCGACCTCCTGGACTCGCTCGGTCAGGATGCCCTCGCCGCGATCAGGCCCTACGCTTTTTACATGGGACCGGAGGAATGGGCTGCGATCGACAACCGGCTCGCCGAGAAAGCCGCCCAGGTCCGGGCCCGCTTCCCCGACGTGGAATGCGGCTATTACAACCCAAACCACCGCGAGCAATCGTCGCTCGACAAACCCCTCGGGGGTCGTCAAGAACTCGGGTTCGCCTCGCCGTCGCAACTTCGGAATGTGGTCGATGCCATCGAAACGCAGGCCAACGCGGCGTTTCGGAAGAAATCCGACCTCCTCGTCGTCGAGGACATTCCTCCCGACACGGTCGCCATCCGGGCGTCGCCCGTCTCTTCGGGCGACCGGGTCGTCGCCTCCACCTGGACGATGACCCGGTTGGACGACCCGATCTTCCCCGACCGCTCCTCGGCGGGATATCGTTTGTTCGCCGGATTGGCCCTGTCCGGGATCGCCCTGTCGCTCGGCCTGACCTTCAACCTGGTCCGGACCGTGCGACGACAGGCGGACGAGCGAAATCGGCTCCAACTCCACCTCCGACGCAGCGAGCGGCTGGCGGCCCTCGGCAAACTCCTGGCGGGGGTGGCCCATGAGGTCCGCAATCCCCTGGCCGGGATCAGGTCCACCGCGCAGCTCTGGCAGAGGGGGATCGGGATCGACGACGAATCGCTGAGCGGCTTGGTCCATGAGGTCGACCGGATGGATCAGATCGTCTCTCGGCTGCTCCAGTTCTCCCGGGCCGACGCCCAGGATCTCGCCCCAGGCGACGTCAACGCCGTGCTCGCCGAGGCCGCCCGCCTGGCCGCACCGCTCCTGGAGCAAAAAGAGATTCGATTGGCCGTCGAGCTCGACTCCGGCTTGTGGCCGGTGGCGATGGCCCCTCCGGCCTTGCTCCAAGTGTTTCGGAACCTCACGACCAACGCCGTGCAAGCCATGCCGGTCGGAGGTACGCTTCGGTTGATGACGCGGAACGATCCGTCAAAGCACGCTGTCCTCGTGATCGTGGCCGATACGGGTCCGGGCCTGAATTCCGAGACGCTCGACCATCTGTTCGAGCCTTTCTTCACCACGAAACCCGAAGGGACCGGCCTTGGACTGGCAATCGCTCGCGAGATCGCGCTGGCCCACAAGGGAGAGCTCCACGCCGTCAACCGCGAGGATGGCCCCGGCGCGGTTTTCACGCTCACCCTTCCGGCCGCTTCGAGCGAGATCAACGGAGGAAGCCGTCGATGAACGACCCCGCCACGACCACCATCCTTGTGGTTGATGATGACCGGACGATCCGTCGCAACCTCGTGTTGCTGCTCGAATCCGAAAAATATCGGACGCTGGAGGCGGTTGACGGCGATGAAGCCCTGTCGATCATCCGAGCGAGCGGTCCCGACGCGGTGCTGCTCGACCTGAAGATGACCGGTCGAGACGGCTTGGGGGTCCTCAAAGAACTCGGGCCGGCGCTGACCGATCTGCCGGTGATCGTCATCACCGCATTCGGCGGGTCGTCCGCCGCGATCGAGGCGATCCGCCTGGGGGCCTATGACTACCTGAGCAAACCGTTCGACCTCGATGAAGTCGTCTTGACGCTCAAGAGGGCGCTCAAACAAAGGACGTTGGTGGCGGAAGTTCGGGCCTTGCGGTCGAAAGCGAACGTGGACGCCACCGGCCTCTCCGACGATTCGATCACGGGCGAGGCCGAGTTGGTCGGTCGAAGCGACGCGATGCTCGAGGTCTTCAAGGCGATCGGTCGCGCCGCGGCGACCGACGCGCCGGTCCTCATCCTCGGCGAGAGCGGGACCGGCAAGGAACTCGTCGCCGCCGCGCTTCATCGCTATTCCGCCCGCGCCGAGGGGCCATTGATCCGGGTCAATTGCGGTGCCCTGCCCGAAAGCCTGATCGAGAGCGAGCTGTTCGGCCACGAGCGAGGCGCCTTCACGGGTGCCGACCGCCAGAGGCCCGGTCGGTTCGAGCGGGCCGAGGGCGGTACGATCTTCCTCGACGAGATCGGCGAACTCCCCCTGTCCGCCCAGTCGAAGATCCTCCGGGTGCTCCAGCGGCAAGAATTCGAGCGGGTCGGCGGGACCGAGACGCTCCACGCCGATGCCCGGGTGGTCTCGGCGACGCACCGCGACCTCCCCAAGGAAGTCGCGGCGGGTCGGTTTCGGGAAGATTTGTACTATCGCCTCAACGTGGCCCGGATCGTCATCGCTCCCCTCCGCGAGCGTCCCGAAGATATCGAGCCGCTCGCCGAGCACATCCTCCGTCGGGCCGAGCGGAAATACGGCTGGCGCGAGTTGTCGCTCTCCCCCGAGGCCCTGTCCACCATCAAGGGGCGAGCCTGGCCCGGGAACGTCCGGCAATTGGAGAACGCACTGGCTCGGGCGGCGATCGCGGCCAGAGGTCAAGCCATCCTGCCCGAGCATCTCGACGTCGAAGAACCCTCCGACCCGCTCATCCCGCCGCCCGGCAGCCTCGCCGATGGCCTGCCCCTGCGCGCCCTGCTCGCCGAGGTCGAGCGCCAAGCCATCCGACGCGCGTTGATCGTTTCCGGGGGAAACCGGACCAAGACCGCCGAGCGGCTCGGGATCAGCCGCCGACAACTCTTCGACAAGATCCGCGAATACGATCTCCACCCCTGACCGCCCAGGTACCCGACAAGACCACAAATCAACAAACGGGTGTAGCTTTCGAATCTGGAGGTTCGGATCGCAAATCGCAGGATTGCAAATCGCAAAAAATCAGAAGCCAAGATCCTTCAATCCTTTGCGATTTGCAATCCTGCGATTTGCGATCCTTGATCTCGAAGGATCTCCAGATTTCGAAAGCTATACCCCAACAAACCGATCGACCCTGGGGGTATGGGTCCGCCCCTTGCACCGCCGGAAGATCCCGCGGACAATAAAGATCCAGCCCTTCAACGTTTTCGCGGAGTGGTTATGGGAGGCGACCCTGGTTGCGACTTGACGCGGCTCCTGGGGCGGGCGAAGGGTGGAGACGAGCAAGCCCGGGGCGACCTCATCGCTTTGGTGTATGACGAGCTGCGGCAGGTCGCCGGTCGGTTGATGAACCGGGAGCGGACCAGCCATACGCTCCCTCCCACGGCGCTGGTCCACGAGGCGGTGATCCGGCTCCTGGGCGACGCGGTCTTCGACCGATCGCCGGACCGCGCCTACCTGTTCGCCTCGGCGGCGAGGGCGATGCGCGAGGTCCTGATCGACCACGCCAGGCGGAGGACCGCCGACCGACGGGGGGGGAAGTGGCGGCGGTTGCCGCTCGACCACGTCGTCGACTACTTCGAGGAGCAAGGGCTCGACGTGATCGCGATCCACGAGTCGCTCGACCGGCTCTCGGAGCTGAACCCGCGCCAGGCCCAGGTGATGACCTTGCGCTATTTCGGGGGGATGACCGTGCCCGAGGTCGCCTCGGCGCTCGACGTCTCGGTGGTCACGGTGGAGCGAGACTGGCGGCTGGCCCGCGCCTGGCTCGGCACCCAGCTCGATGGGGAAGGCCGATGACGCCGGAACGCTGGCAACTCCTCGACAAGCTGTTCGATGAAGCGGTCCGGGTCGAAACCTCCGAGCGGGAAAGCTGGCTCCTCCGCTCTTGCGGGGGCGACGACGACCTCCGGGTCAACCTCCGGCGCCTCCTGGAGCAGGACGATCGGGCCGACCGGGTCGGGTTTCTGGTCCCCCCCGAATCCCCAAACCCCTCGGCGAGCCGGACGGCGACGTTCGTCCCTCGGACCGGTCCCGGAGTCGCCGTCGCGCCGGATCGGGTCGACGAAGCCGAGTCTCGGGAGGACCCCGGCGGGTTTTCCCCGAGGGCCGCCATCGTCGTCGAGAGCAAGGCACGGCCGACGGCCGCCTCGCAGTCGACGATCCGGGCCAGGCTCCGCGAGTTGCCGATCATCCACGTCCTCCTCCTGGGGATGCTCCTGATCTGGACCCAGTTCGTCCTCAAAGACGACAACGACGCCCTGATCTTGTGGGCCGAGGGTGTGGCCGTCGTGGTCCTCGGGGCGCTGGTCAGCCTGCTTTCGAGCCGGTACCCGCTCTCGACCGGCCGGCTCAGGGGAATCGAGCTGGGAATGACGGCGATGTTCGCCGCCTTGGTCACGCTGATCGAGTACCGGGTGATGCTCGATTATTCGGTCCGCGACGACCCGATGCTCGCGCAGTTGACGCTCAAGAACGTCGTGCTCCTCGACTGCATCCTGATCCTCACGTCGAGCCTCTACGTCCTGAAGAACGGAAGGCGGGCCGCGCTGGTCGGTTTGCCGCTTGCGGTCCTCCCGTTCGCCACCTTGCTCGTCCTGAACTGGCGGCACCCCGAGGAGATGGGCTGGCTCTGGCGAGGCTGGAGGAAGAGCGAGACCCCCCGGATCGCCCTGTTCAGCCTCGATGCGATGATCCTCCTGATCGTCGCCGTCGGCTCGGCGTTCGGGGCCAGGACGATCTCCCGGTTGCGGAGGCAAGTCGCCGAGGCCCGCCAACTCGGCCAGTATCGCCTGGGCCGGCGGATCGGATCGGGCGGGATGGGGGAAGTCTACCTGGCCGAGCATCAACTCTTGAAACGCCCCTGCGCCTTGAAGCTGATCCGGACCGGCGACGGCGCCGACCCGAAGGCCCTGGAACGCTTCGAGCGCGAGGTCCGGCTCACGGCCACGCTCTCGCACCCCAACACGGTCGAGATCTACGACTATGGTCGGACCGAGGACGGGACCTACTACTACGTCATGGAATACCTCCCCGGCCTGAGCTTCGAGGAGTTGGTCAAGCGGCACGGGCCGCTGCCTCCGGGACGGGTCGTCTACCTCCTCCGGCAGGTTTGCCTCGCCTTGGCCGAGGCGCACTCGGCGGGCCTGATCCACCGCGACATCAAGCCGTCGAACATCTTCGCCGCTCGTCGAGGAGGGCTGGACGACGTGGCCAAGCTGTTCGACTTCGGCCTGGTCCGCCTCGGGCCTCGGGCGATCTCGCCCCAGCTCAGCGACGAGGGGCGAATCCTTGGGACCCCGCTGTTCATGTCGCCCGAGCAGGCCACCGGCCGGCCTGAGGTCGACGAGCGGAGCGACCTGTATTCGCTCGGGGCGGTGGCCTACTACCTCCTGACCGGCCGACCGCCGTTCGAGGGGAGCGGGATCTCGATCCTGATCGCCCACGCCCGAGACCCGGTCACCCCGCCCTCGACGCTCCGGGGCGGAATCCCCCCCGACCTCGAACGGGTGGTCCTCCGCTGCCTGTCCAAGGACCAGGACGACCGCTTCCTCGACGCCAAAAGCCTGGAACGAGCCTTGGCCGAGTGCGGATGCTCGACGGATTGGGACCAAGCCGACGCGGCCCGATGGTGGCGGACCGAGGCGAGGGAACCGCTCGGCCAGGGATGAAACGAGGTTCATCGACCCTGGTCGCTCGCCCCGTCTCCCGAGCTTTCCACCCGTCGGATCTCCTTGTTGAGGTTCCGGCCCAGGTCGGTCGAATTGAACCCGTCCGAACCGTCCAGCTTGACCGCCCAATCCCGGCACACGTCGTAGCGGACCCGGCCTTCGCGGACCCGGAGGTCGAGGACGTGGCCGCCGACCTTGCGGTCGTCCGAGAGGAAGTGCCAGTGGTAGCCGGGGACGTTCAAGCCCGCGACCCAGGACGGGCAGCGGACCCCCACGAGCGTCCCGACGACGTCTTCGCGCGTCCAGACCGACTGGCTCTGGGCGACCTCGGCCAGCGGCTTGTACGGCGGCTCCTGGCGGCGGACGCTCCGCAGGGTGATCGAGGCGAACCGGCCGTCGACCCGGATGGCGACGAAGTTGTTCCGCTGGGGCAGGGCCTCGTCCAGCCGGGCGTCGAAGTCGTTGAGATTGGCGGCCACCGGGCAAGGGAACTCGCCGTCGGGGTGGAACGGGGTGATGACCACGAAGGGGGTCGAGCGGTCGGGACCGACCTCGGCGATCGCGCCGTCGCCCCGGACCTGATAGGCTTTGCCGTCGAGGACGATCAGCTCGCCGTCGAGGTGGTCGAGCGTCCCGACCCCGAAGTCGCCGAGCCGGAGCATCTCGGGGATCGGCACCACGCCGTCGTACCGTCCGACCATCAGGGCGTTGATCACGGAGACCTGGGTGATCCGGTCGGAATTAGGGTCGGGTGCGGCGACCGGCCTGGGCGGGGCGCATCCGAACAGTGACATCAGGCCGAGGTAGATCGCGATGCGGAGTCTGGTCATCATGGGCGAGCCGAACCGATGGAGGTCGTCGAGTCGTAAGGTCAGGCGTTCGAAGGCTTCCAGGCCCGGCGCATCAGGGCGAGCCAGTTGCCGTGCATGATCCCCTCGATGTCGAGGTCGGAGTAGCCTCGGCGGGCAAGGATACCGGGGAACTTGGCGAGGTCGGCGATCGTTTCGAGGTCGGAGGGGGATTGCTCGGTGCCGAAGCCGCCGTCGAGGTCGGTCCCCAGCGCCGAATGCTTGGCCGAGCCGGCGACCTGGCAGACGTGGTCGATGTGGTCGGCGATGGTCTCGAGCGTCGCGGCCTGCCGGGCCTGGCTCAGCCCCTGGTCGCACCGGATGTCGAGCATCCAGGCGTCCATCGCCGCGCCGATCACGCCGCCCCGCTCGACGATCCGGGCGATGTCGCGGTCTCGGAGCTGGCGCTGGCGGTCGACCAACCTCCGGCAGTTGTGGTGGCTGGCCAGGATCGTCCCATCGAAGAGGTCGAAGACTTGGTCCATCGCCTCGTCGGCGAGGTGGGTCACGTCGAGGATCATCCCCAACCGCTCCATCCTCGCCAGGAGCGCGGGGGCCAAGGGGTTGAGCGGTCCCGGCGTGCCGGTCCCGTGGCTGTAGCGGCCGACCCCGAAGTGCGACAGGCTCAAGATCCGAAGTCCGGCGTCCCACCACTCGTCGAGGTCGTCGGGGGTGAGGATCGGGTCGGCCCCTTCCATGCTGATGATCAGGCCGATCGGGGGGGCATGCTCGGCCCTCTCGGTTTTGGCCCCGATGAAGGCTTCCCAAGCGGCGACGTGGTCGTCCAGGGCGGCGCGACCTTTGAGGATGCGGACGACCCCCCGCCGCTCCATCGCCCGGTAGTACGCGAGCTGGCCGACGGCGGTGGCATACGACGCCTCGGCGGCGCCGAAGCCGGACTTGGGGAGGTCGGGGAAGGGGGGCGGGACCCGATCATGCCGGGCCAGGAGGGTGGCCGAGACGACGGCGACATGGCCGTCCCGGAGCGACGGGAAGCTGACGGTATTCGTCCCCCGGCCTGGGCCGGTCCGCCCGGATTCGACCTCGCGGCGGCGGATCGCGGCGACGGTCTGCGTCAGGTCGCGGTCCCATTCGAGGGCGTTCCAGGCGAGGTCGAGGTGCCAGTCGAAGGTCAGCATGGGGTTTCCGCGACTTGGGACGGCTCGGAGGCCGGGTAGAAGGTCTTCCGGGGGTCGATGATCAGCCACATCAGGGCGGCGGCGAGGAACGTCCCGGTGTAGACCGTGAACAGGGCGTTCCAGCCGTAGTGTTTGAAGACCCAGGCCCCGATGACGGGCTGGGCGGCGTTGCTGAGGTTGCCGAGCATGTTGATGAAGCCCGCGGCGGTCCCCGAGAACCGGCCGCCGATGTCGATGATGCTCGCCCAGTTCGCCCCCTGGCCGAAGTCGTAGGCCGACCCGGCGACGCACATCAGGATCACCGCGTCCTCGGGCTTGCTGACGAACCGGATGGCGTACATCGCGGCGGCGGCGGTCGAGAGGCCCGCGATCGGGAACAAGGCCCGGCCGAACCACCTCCAGCCCGTCGCGCGGATCAGGCGGTCGCTCAAGACCCCGCCGACCAGGCAACTGATCCCGCCATAGAGCAAGGGCTGCTTCCACAAGCTTTCCGAGGCGGCGAACTTGACCCCGTGGACGTCCTGGAGGAACCTCGGCATCCAACTGACGAAGAACGACCAGCCGAACGCGGCGAAGATGTAATGCGCGGCCATCGCCCAGAGGCTCCGGCTGGCCAGGAGAGCCCGCCAGGTCGAGCCGGTGGTCCGGGGGCGCCCTTCGGGCTGGTCGGGCCGCCCTTCGCGGATCAAGGCAAGCTCGGCGGCGTTGACCGAGGGCTTGTCGGCGGGGTCGTCGCGGAACCACCAGGCGAACCCGACGCACCAGACCAGGCCGACGCACCCCGCGAACATGAAGCCGACCCGCCAGCTCGACGCCCAGGCCAGGGCCGGGAGCGCCTGACGGACCGAAGGGTGATCGGCCAGGCGGATCAGCCCGGCGAAGAGGAACGGGCTGAACGCGCCTCCCCACCGGGCCGCCAGCCAGAGCAGGCCCCCGGCCCGGCCCCTCGAGTCCTTCGGGAGCCAGGCCGACTGGATGCGGGCCATGTTGGGATACGCGCCCGCCTCGCCGACCCCGAAGAGGAACCGGAACGCCAGGAGCGACGCGAACCCGGTGGCGAACCCGGTGAGGATGGTGCAGACCGACCAGGCCAGGACGATCCGGGTCAACGTCCCTCGCGCCCCGTAGCGGTCGCCCAGCCAGCCGCCGGGGATCTCGAACAGGGCGTAAGCCAGCCAGAACGCCCCGAGGATCAGGCCGAACTGATTGACGCTCAGGCCCAGTTCCCCCTGGATCTCCCCCTGGACCCGGACGATGCAGACCCGGTCGAAGTACGTCAGGAACGACAGGGCGAGCAGGAAGCCCATGACCCCGTATCGGACCCGCGTCGGCTTCGGACCCGCATTGGGCCGGACGACATCTGCTTCCGCGTCGGCGTGGAAAGTGTCGGCGCTAACGGTCCCCTCCCGGTCAGGTAGCCCTTGAGATTCGGCGTCCCGCTCGTTCGTCCCGGAACGGGCTGGCCTGATGTCCCCGAGTGTCGCCCGCCGAAATCGAGAACGCAAGGAGCTACCGGCCCGGGAGCCGATCCTCGGGACGACTTAGCCCTGGAACTTGACCCCGAGGTCGGGGCGGCATTCGAGCCACTCGCGGTAGCGGGCGAAGTGGCGGTCGACGGCCTCGCCGTCGAGGCCGAAGTCTTCGAGGCGGTAGCGGTGGACCCCCCGGCGGTGCTGGGGGTTCTCGACCAGCCATCGCCGGGCGTTGGCCTCGAAGGTGGGGGTGAAGTCGGCGCCGAAGTGGTCGCAGGCGTCTCGGATGGTCCCGATCGGGTCGGACACCAGGCGGTCGTAGCCGACGTCGAAGAACCGCGACGGGTCGAGCGACTCGCGGGCGTTGCCGGCGTCGAACGCCCCCCGCGCGACCGCTTCGAGGAACTCCTCGCCCAAGGCCCGGAGGTCGACCCGGTCGGCGAAGATCCCCCGGACCGCCGCCGCCAGGCTGCACAGCGACGGGACCACGGCGCGGGGGTCGCGGTGGGTGACGATGATCCGGGCGTCGGGGTGCGCCCCCAGGAGCGCATCGAGGCAGTACTGATGCACCGGCGACTTCAAGACCCAGTGGCCGCCCCGGACCTTCCAGGAGAGGAGTTGCAGTTGCCGACGGGCATAGCGGTAGTTCTCCAGGAGCCGGTCGGCGGGGACGTCGGAGAGCCACCGGACGTAGTCCGGGACGTCGAAGAGGAAGCCGAGGTGCGGGGTGACGAAGTCCCGGGAGTGGAGGACGTTGTCCTCCTCGGGGATCTCGGCCTCGATCTCGTGGGCGACCGCGAGCCGGGGCGAAAGCTTTTCCTCGCGGCGGAGCTGGTGGCGGACCCAGGCGATCCTCGGATCGGTCCGATAGGTCTCCGGCCTGGGCGCGGGGGAGGGGGCGACCGACTCCCAATAGAGCAAGGGGCGGCCGGCGGGGTCCTCCGACATCAGGCGGTGGAGTAACGTCGTCCCGCTCCGAGGGAGGCCGGTGATGAAGATCGGGCGGTCGACCGGGACGTCGAGGATCTCCGGGTGCCGGGCCAGCTCGTCCTCGACCCGGAGGCGGGTGATTAGGAGACCGGTCACGCACTCTCGGAAGGCGATCCGCCCGAAGGCGTTGGCCGAGTCGCGCCGGTTGAACGCCCCCACCAGGGCTTCGAAGCCTTCGCGGAACGAGTCGTCGCCGAAGTCGGACAGGCCCGAGATGTGTCTGGCCCGATCGATCATCGTCTCGGGGTCGACCTTGGGCCAGGTCAACCCGATCTTTCGCAGGCCCGAGCCGGCCGCGTTGATCGCGCGAACGGCCATCGGCTTCCGGATCTGCTCCCAGATCGGGCCGGGCGGGGCGAGGGTCTCAATCAACTGCAAGTTCAAGCTCCATCCAGACCAGACGGCTCGTCTCACCCCGGGGGTCGGATGGACATGAAAAAGTCGGCATGCTTATTGTATACCCTGGGGTCAAGGCGGCTAGGGTTGCTCGGGTCGCGTCGTCGGGCGATCCGGCGGCGTCCGACTCCGCCCGAGGCACTTTCCGGGGGTCCGAGGATGAAGATCAGCGTGTTCGGGACGGGCCGGGTCGGCGGGGCGACGGCGTTCGCCCTGGCCGCCCGAGGGGTGCCGCACGACCTGGTCGACGAGGCCCGCCAGGGAGGAGAGCAGGTGGCCCGGATCAAGGGCTACACCAACTACGCCGCGGCCCTGAGCGCCACCGTCATCCGCGAGGCCCTTGACCGGGTCTTGAAGAAATAATTGAGCCACGGATGGAACACGGACAGGGTACGGATAACTAAGTTTTTTAGTATTTATCTGTGCCCTGTCCGTGTTCCATCCGTGGCTGAGTTTTTATTTGTCAAGCGACCCCGCAGTCTTCGATGGTGATCTTCGATTGGGTCTTGCCGCTGTTCGAGCCGAGACCTTCGATCTTCTTGACCAGTTCGGAGCCTTCGGTCACCTCGCCGAAGACGACGTGCTTGCCGTTGAGCCAGTCGGTCGGCACGGTGGTGATGAAGAACTGCGACCCGTTGGTGTTCGGCCCGGCGTTGGCCATCGACAGGAGGAACGGCCGGTCGTGCTTGAGGGTGAAGTTCTCGTCGGCGAACTTGTTGCCGTAGATCGACTTGCCGCCGGTCCCGTTGTGGTTGGTGAAGTCCCCCCCCTGGAGCATGAACTGGGGGATGACCCGGTGGAACCCCGATCCCTTGTAGCCGAAGCCCTTCTCGCTGGTGCACAAGGCCCGGAAGTTCTCGGCGGTCTTGGGGACGACGTCGTCGTACAACTCCATCGTGATCCGACCGGAAGGCTTGCCGTCGATGCTGATGTCGAAATAAACGTGAGGTCGGGGCATTCGGAGATTCCTTGATCAATCCCAAATCTTCGAGGTCGTGCCGGGTCGTTTCCGACCGTTTCGAGCGTCCGTTATAACCGGTCGACCGGGATCGTGCACGGGCCTGGACATTTCCGAGCACGCTCGACCGATCCTCCCAATCCTCCCGGCGGGGTTGACTCGGCGTTAAACGTAACTAGCATAGTTGCGATTACTCGGAACGGTTCCGAGGCGAGCTTCAAGCCGGGTTGATCCTTCGGCTTGATCCGGGGGCGGCGCGATTCGATCGCGTCGGGCTGGTGCGTCGGGACATCACGTTTTTGGTTCGAGGGCCGGCGGGCTTGCGCCGGGTCCGGATTCGACCGCGCCCCGAGCCAACCTACGACGCGGTCGGGCCTTGAACAACTCAGGAGTCGAGCCGATGGGGATTTTGCGATTTGAGGCCGGAAAGCAGGCTTATCGGGTCATGGGGGCGGCCCTCATGGGGGTCGTCGCGCCGGCGATCGGGGGATGCGAGAAGCCCTCGGCGGAGGCGGCCCCTCCCCCTCCGGTGGTGGGCGTGGTCGACTCGCGTCGGATGGACGTGCCGGTCATGGTTTCGCCCAACGGGACGACCCGGGCGTTGGAGGACGTCACCATCCGGGCCAGGGTCCGGGGGTTCTTGACCGAGCGGCACTTCGCCGAGGGGGCGTTCGTCCGGAAGGGGCAACTCCTGCTCGTCATCGACGAGGAGCCTTACAAGATCGCGCTCCGGTCGGCCAAGGCGAGGCACTCCGAGGCCGACGCCGCGCTCCGGAAGGCCGAGGCGTCGAAGGCCCGCGAGGTCGCGTCGTCGCAGGTCGAACTGAGCAAGGCGCAGCGGTTCCTGGCCCAGGCGCAAGAACGTCGGAGCCGGTCGCTGTTGGCCCGAGGCGCCGGGACGGCGGAGGACGTGGACAAGGTCGATGCCGAACTCCGACGCTGGGAAGCGCAGGTGGGGGCCGACGTGGCCAACCTCGAACAGGCCAAGGCCGACTATGACGTGGGGATCGCCTCGACCCGGGCACAGGTCGAGGCCGCGAGCGCCTCGGTCCAGGACGCCGGCCTGAACCTGGGCTATTGCCGGATGTACGCCGCGATCGACGGTCGGATCGGCCAGGCCCAGGTCAAGGTCGGCAACCTCGTCGGCCCGGATTCGGGGGGCGGAGGGGCCTTCACCGACCTGGCGACGATCCAGCAGCTCGACCCGATGGGCGTCGAGGTCTTGCTCAGCTCGAGGGACCTCGAACGGATCACGAAGCTCGTGGGCGGCGGCCTGACGGCTCGGATCACCCGTCCGGGGCGGGCGGGGGACGTCGAGCACCCCCACGACGGGACGTTCTACTTCATCGACAACACGATCGACGAGACCACCTCCACCTTCCTGGCCAAGGCCCGGATTCCCAACCCCGACGCTTCGCTCCTGCCAGGGGCCTACGTCAAGCTCCGGATGATGATCGACCGGCTGCCGGACGCGGTGGTCGTCCCGGCGCCTTCGGTGGCGGAAACCGACTCGGGGCCGGTGGTCTACCGGGTCGGCCCGGACGGCAAGGTCGCCGTCCAGAAGGTCGAGGTCGGCCCGACGTTCGAGGGGATGCGGGTGATCGTCAAGGGGCTCGAACCCGGCGTCCCGGTGATCGTCGAAGGGTTGCAGTCGATCCGCCCGGGTTTGGTCGTCTCGACCGAGCCGGTGGTCCTCCCCAGGCAAGCCTCCGACGCGGCCAAACCCGCTGAATGAAATTCTAGCCACAGATGGACACGGACGGGGCACGGATCAGAGAAGGCTAATTATAGAGTTCTTATCCGTGCCCGATTCGTGTTCATCCGTGGCTAGACTTCCTCTTATTCCTTCATTCATTCACCCGAGGTCTCTGGTCAGTCATGGTCGACTTCTTCATCCGACGCCCGATCTTCGCCACGGTCTCGGCCGTCTTGATGCTCATCATCGGCGGGATCTGCGCCTTCCTCCTGCCGATCGCGCAGTACCCTCAGATCGCACCGCCTCAGGTCCAGGTGACGACCACCTACACCGGTGCCGACGCCTTGAGCGTGGCCCGGACGGTGACGACGCCGATCGAGCAGCAGATCAACGGGACCAAGGGGCTGATCTACTACAGCTCCGACAGCACGAGCAACGGCGTGTCGAGCATCGTCGCCACGTTCGACGTCGGGTTCTCGCAGGACATGGCCGCCGTCGACATCCAGAACAAGGTGCAAACGGCGCAGGCGCAGCTCCCGCCGGAGGTGAAGCAGTACGGGGTGACGATCAAGAAGTCGTCGACCGACATGGTCTGCGTCGTCAACCTGATCTCGCCGGATGGTCGATATGACGCGACCTACCTCGACAACTACGGCCAGATCCACGTCGCCGACGTCCTCAAGCGGATCAACGGGGTCAGCGACGCCAACGTCCTGGGCCGGAAATACGCGATGCGGATCTGGATCGAGCCGGATCGCTTGGCGAACATGAAGATTTCGCCGTCGGAGGTGATCTTGGCGGTCCAGCAGGAGAACGTCCAGGCGGCGGCGGGCAAGATCGGCGGGCGTCCGGTCCCGACCGGGCAGGACTTCGAGCTGCCGATCACCGTCAAGGGCCGCTTGGAGAAGGCGGCCGAGTTCGAGGAGATCGTCGTCCGCCGCAAGGACGACGGCTCGATCGTCCGGCTCAGGGACGTGGCCCGCGTCGAGCTCTCGTCGGAGAACTACGAGACGGCCAGCTACATCGACGGCAAGCCCGCCGGGGGGATCTTGATCTACCAGTACGCCGACGGCAACGCCCTGGCGATCATCGACCAGGTCAAGGTCGAGATGGACCGGATCAAGAAGAGCTTCCCCGAAGGGCTCGACTACACGATCGTCTACAACACCACCGAATACGTCACCGAGAACATCAGCGAGGTCAAGCAGACCTTGGTCGAGTCGTTCATCCTGGTGATGATCGTCGTGTTCGTGTTCTTGCAGGGGTTCCGGGCGACGATCATCCCGATGCTGGCGATCCCGGTGTCGCTGGTCGCCACCTTCGCGGCGATGGCGGCGTTCGGCTTCTCGATCAACTCGCTGACCTTGTGCGGCCTGGTCCTGGCGATCGGCCTGGTGGTGGATGACGCGATCATCGTGGTCGAGAACGTCGAGAAGTTCCTCGCTCGGGGGTTGCCGCCGCTCGAAGCCACCCGGGCGGCGATGGCCGAGATCACGACGCCGATCGTGACCATCACCCTCGTCCTGGCCGCCGTGTTCGTCCCGGTGGCGTTCATGCCGGGGATGACGGGCAAGCTCTACAACCAGTTCGCCATGACGATCGTCTTCTCGTTCGCCTTCTCGGCGTTCAACTCGCTCACGTTCAGCCCGGCGATGGCCCGGCTGTTCCTCAAGCCCAAGGTCTCCGAGACCAGGTTCTTCCTGTTCCGCTGGTTCAACGCCGGCATCCGATGGATCGAGACCTCCTACGACTCCGTCCTCGAATACACCGCCCGACGCTGGTGGGTGATCGTCGCCCCGTCGGTCGCCTTGCTGGTCCTGACGGGTTCGATGATCGCCGCCAGGCCCAAGGGGTTCATCCCGACGGAGGACCAGGGCTACCTGATCGTCGTCGTCCAGACCCCCGACGGCACCAGCGGCGAGGCCACCCAGCGCGTCCTGAAGCGGGTCGAGGCGCTCTGCCGGGGAGTCGAGGGGGTCAGGCACACCGTCATGCTCGAAGGGTTGAACGTCATCACCTCGGCCAACCAGAGCAACTGCGGAGTCGTCTTCCTGCCGCTCCAAGGGTGGCATGAGCGGACCAAACCCGAGCTTCGGGCATTGGGCCTGGTCGGGGTCGTCCAGAAGAAGCTGTCGAGTGAGGTCCGCGACGCCCGAGTCATGGTCATCCCTCCCCCCGCGATCCGAGGCTTGAGCGCCACCGGAGGCTTCGAGCTGATGGTCGAAGACCGGTCGGGCAAGGGGATCGAAACCCTCCAGCGCGTCCTCGACCGCTTCCAGGACGAGGCCCGGAAGCGGCCCGAGCTGGCCGGCGTGTTCTCGACCTTCTCGGCCCGCGTCCCGCAGCTCAAGTTCGACATCGACCGGATCAAGGCCAGGCGGTTGGACGTGCCCGTTTCCGACGTCTTCGCCGTCTTGCAGGCCAACCTCGGCGGCTACTACATCAACGACTTCGACCTCTACGGCAAGGTCTGGAAGGTCATGATCCAGGCCGAAGGGGGGACCCGGACCAAGCCCGAGGACATCCAGAACCTCTACGTCATGAACCGCAAGGGGGACCGGGTCCACCTCAGCTCGTTGGGCGAGGTCCGATACGCCTTGGGGCCGATCGACGTCCCGCACTACAACCTCTACGGGGCGGCGAAGATCAACGGCGGCCCGGCCCCCGGCTATAGCTCGAATCAGGCCCTCGCGGCGATGGAGGACGTCGCGAGCAAGGTGTTGCCCGAGGGGTTCGGCTTCGAGTGGACGGGGACGACCTTCCAGGAGCAAAAGACCGGCAACCAGGCGACCTTCATCTTCGCCTTGTCGGTGGTCTGCGTGTTCCTCTTCATGGCGGCCCTCTACGAGAGCTGGATCAGGCCGATGGTGATCATCCTGACCGTCCCCTTGGCCATGTTCGGGGCGATCGTCGGCCTCTGGTTCTATCAGATGCCGCTCGACGTCTTCGGCCAGATCGGCTTGGTGATGCTGATCGGGCTGGAGACGAAGAACGCGATCCTGATCGTCGAGTTCGGCGTCGAGATGAGGAAGAAGCATGGGATGAGCATCGTCGAGTCGGCCAAGGCGGCGTCGAGGGAGCGGCTCAGGCCGATCCTGATGACCTCGTTCGCCTTCGTGATGGGCGTCCTGCCGATGGCACGGGCCACGGGCGCGGGGGCTTACAGCCGGAACTCATTGGGCGTGGTGATCGCGTTTGGGATCGCCGTCAGCACGATCTTGGGCCGGTTCGTGATCCCGATCTACTATGTCCTCGGCGAGCGGATCATCGACCACTTCTCGAAGGCGAAGGTCGCGTCGAAGTCGCATTCGCTGGCCGATAGCCTGGCCCTCGATCATGGCCAGAGCCTCAATAACCCGGGAGGCGTGGTGATGGTCCGGTCGCAGGCGACGATCGACGGCGGGTACCTGACCACGAGCGTCCATGCGTCGGATCAGGTGGATATCGGCCTCCCGCGCTGGGGGGACCAGCTTGAGACTTCGGACAGCGGCGAGATGGATGTGATCCACCCATCGCCCCAGAGCTTCGAGGAGGATCAGGTTGGCGTTTGACCTCCGAGGGCGTGGGGTTGCTGGTTGCCGTGCCCTTCTCTTACTCTGGGGGGGGCACTTCTCGATCCTGGGATGAGTGGCGGCGACGGACCTGGTTGGCCGGAAGGGGGCTTCGGGTGCTGAGTTCGAAGCTGAGCGTCGGCATCCACATCCTCGCCGCCCTGGCGATGGAGCCGGACGAGGCGTTGACCTCGGGGTGGATCGCCTTGAGCGTGAACACCAACCCGGTGGTGATCCGACGCTTGCTGGGCTTGCTCCGCGAGGCGGGGTTCGTCGACTCCAAGAAGGGGGTCGGCGGCGGCTGGGTCCTCAAGCTCGACCCGGGGCGGATCACCTTCCTCGACGTCCTCCGGGCCTTGGAGCCGCACAACGAGGTCTTCGCCCTCCACCGAGGGCGGATCAACTCGCTCTGCACGCTCTCCCGCAACATCCAGGGGGCCTTGACCGAGGTCTACGCCGACGCCTACGACGCGATGGCCGCGCAGCTCGCGCGATCCACCCTCGCGGGGTTCGTGGCCACGCTCCGGGACCGGATCGAGTCGTCGCCCCCGATACCCATCCCGACCACGACCAGCAAGGCTTGAACCCATGACGACCCCCGGGCGAAGGCCCCTCCGCTTCGAGAGCTTCGACGACGTGATGCCCGACGTCGAGCGGCTCATGCTCGGCCACTCGACCGTCGGCGCCTGGTCGCTCGCCCAGATCTGCCGCCACCTGGCCATCGTGATCCGACGGGTGGTCGACCTCCCCGCATCGGCCCCGCACGACCCCTCGAAGTTGTTGGGCGACGACCGGAAGCGTGAGGTCTTCGAGTCGGGCCTGCTCCCCGAGGGGATGCCCGGCCCCCCGGAACTCTTCCCCTCGGAGACCCTCGGCGAGCGCCAGGAAGCCGACGGCCTCCGCGACGCGATCCTGCACTACCAAGCGTCGCCCGGCCCCGTCGCCCCCCACCGCCTGTTCGGCCCCTTGACCAAGGCCGAGTGGGACCAGATCCAGCGAATCCACCTCGCCCACCACCTCAGCTTCGCCACCCCGACGCCGAGCGGCGCGACCGTCGCTTGATGCCCGCCCCGAAGTGGATCACCCGGAGGATTCGGATGGATGAGCTGATCGGATGGGGGAGCGCCGCGATCCTCGTGCCCGCGTTCGCCACGCAAACCTACCGGCAGTGGCAAAACCGCCACGAGCCGGTGAACGCCTCGTCGCTCTGGTTCTTCGGTCTGGTCCTCCTTGGGACGGCCGGGCAGGTGGTGTATAGCCGGCTGGTCGGCAACTGGGTGTACCTGGCGCTCAACGGGGTCCTGGTCGTCAACAACCTGATCGGCCTGGGAATCGCGGTCCAGCGGTGGAGGGCCACCAAGCCCGACGACCAAGCCGCCGGGGCTTGATCGAGGGCGACGCCCCGGTTTGATGATAAGCCTCCGTCCGTCGCCGAGAACCCCTTGACCGCCGAGTAATCTCCGGATAAAGTTCGCTTAACTTAATAAGTCAAGTGTTCTGGACGCATCGGGTTCCGAGAGCGGGAAGGGGAGTGCGTCTTGGCGGATCAGGAGCCGAGTCCTCGCGAGTTGGACGTCCTCAAGGCGCTCTGGGCGATCGGCTCGGGGAGCGTCCGGGCGGTCCACGAGCGGATGAGTCCCGAGCATACGTTGGCCTTCAACACCGTGCAGTCGTTGTTGCGGATCATGGAAGAAAAGGGCTTGGTCAAGCACCACGCCGAGGGGCGGACGTTCGTGTATGCCCCGACGTATGGCCGCGACCGGGTTACCTCCCGGCTCCTCAACCGGGTCTTCGACGGCGCCCTCGACCAGGTGGTCTTGAGCCTCCTCGAAGCCAAGAATCCGTCCGACGCCGAACTCGAAAACCTCGAGCGGTTGATCGCCGACGCCCGGAAACGAAAGGGGGGCCAACCATGACGCCCTCGACCCTCGAAGCCTGGCGAATCTGGATGCAAACCGCCGCGACGACCGCGATCCTGCTGGGCGTCGGATACGTGTCGGTCGCGTTGTGCCGGAGCCCGGTCCGCCAGGCCCGGTTGGCCGTCCTGACCCTGGCCGGATGCCTGCTCGCCCCGATCCTCGGGCTGGTCCCGGGCCTCCCTCGCTGGGCGGTCCGGGTCGCCCCCTCGACGGAAACGAACCGGGTGCTCGACCCGGCGGCGGCCCCGCCAAGCACGCCCGCCCCGGCGGACTTCGCGATCAATCCGACCGGACTCGACCCGGCGCCGACCCACGCCCGAACCGAGACCGCCAAACCTCCGGCGAACCCAACTCCCACCGACAAGCCGGCTCCCCACCTGGCCATCGACCCGAGAGTGGTCCTCCCGGCGGCCCACCTGGTCGGGGCTTCGGCCTGGGTGGGCTGGTGGTGTGTCGGCCAGTGGGCGTTGCGGCGAGTGGTCCGATCGGCCCGACCCGTCCCGCCCGAGGTCCAAGCCCACTTCCTGGCCATCGCCGGGCCGGACGGGCTTCGGGTCCGACTCCTCCAAACCGACCGCGTCCGCCTGCCGATCACCTTCACCTGGCTCCGACCGACGATCATCCTCCCGACCGATCTGGCCCAAGCTCAAGACGAGCTGAGGTTCGCCCTGGCGCACGAATGGTCGCACGTCGAGCGGCATGATTACCAAGCCTGGACGCTCGCTTCGCTCGTCGGGATGCTCGCCTTCTACAACCCCTGCTACTGGCTCCTCCGCCGCCAGCTTCGCTTGAGCCAGGATTACCTCGCCGACGACCGAGCCGCCGCGACCGAATCGCCCCTCGATTTCGCCGCCTACCTGGTGCGACTCGCCCGATCTCACCTCGACCGCGGCAACTTCCCCCTCCCGGCGCTGGGAATCGGTGGCCGGCGTTCTCACCTCGCAAGGAGAGTCATCATGCTCACCCAAGACCGACCACCGCACGAAACCGGCTGCCGACCGCTCTGGACCGGGACGGTGGCCGCCTTCGCCACCTTGGTCTTGGTCGTCGCCGCGGGAATTCGACTCGATGCCGCCCCGCAGCGCGTCGAGCCGCAGCCCAAGCCCGCCGCTCCCGCCGAAATGATATTTAATAGCACGTCCATCATAACCTCCGTGTCCTCGACTCCCGAACAAGCAGGTACCGACGACCTGCCGACCTTCGGCCCGGGAAGCCGCGAGTGGATCGGCCATGTCGTCGACCAGGGAACTGGCCGACCGATCGAGGGTGCTCAAGTCCGGGTCAGGATCAAATCCTACCGCGACCCGGCGAAAGGCGAGATCATCGTCAACCGCAACGTCCGGGCCACGACCCCAAGGGACGGCTCGTACCGGTTTGCCCTGACCCCCGAGGAGCAGGCCGACGATTCCATCTCCATCATGCTTTCCGTTGATCATCCCGACCATGTGCCGTTCATCACGGGCAACCCCTACTCGGCGATCCTCCAGAACATTCGCCTCGGCGAGCGCCCGATCTTCGAGAGGCTGGAGATGCAGCCCGGCGTCCCGGTCGATGGGCTTGTCCTGACCCCCGACGGCACACCGGCGGTCGGGGTCAAGATCCACGTCTACTCGGAGTACACCGATCCCGGACAACAAAACACGACTGGCGACCGCTTCAATGCGAAGACCGACGCCCAAGGTCGGTTCCGCCTGCCGATCCACGGTCAAGGGAGGGCGGCCCTCTGTCTGCTCCCCGATCAGCTCGAGCCCGCGGTGTACCCGCTCCTGGACAACCGCCGAGGCGGCCTGGGGACGTTTCGGCTCGGTCGCGGGTTGACGATTCGTGGCAAGGTCGTCGATGCGGAGGGTCGCCCGGTCCCGGGAATCTATGTCACGACCGACCGAGACGAACCGTCGTTCCGTCGGGACGACCCGATGCCGGTGGGGGCATCCGACAGCATCATCCGCACGACCGTCACTCTCGATGACGGGACATTTACCCTGGCCCCCATGCCGACGGGTCCGGTCCGAGTGTATCCCACCGACATGAACCGGGACCCCCTGGCCACCTCCGCGGTGCATCGCACGCTGCCAGCCGCGTACTTCCGACACAAGATCGATCTGGACGCGGCGAAAGAACCCGAAGCGATCACGATCCGGCCCGCTCCTCAGGTGACGGTCACGGCGCAGCTCACCGATAGCAAAGGAGCGAAGAGGGATGGAGCTGGAATCTCGATTTACGGCATGCTTGACGGTCAGATGTGGAAGGCCCGGTGTGAGCCGTCGCCCGACGGACTCTACACGATGCTTCTCCCGAAGGGGCTCGAGAACGTCAGCTTGAACCTGTCGGGCAGCGGGGACGGTGTGCTGATGTACCGGGCGGCCAGGGACGCTCCGCTGAGCGCCGATATGTCCATCAAGCTCGGCACGCTCGACCACGACGTCCACGGGATCGAGATCATTCGTTATCTCGCGCCGGTCATCTGGATCAAAGCCGTCAAGAAGGACGGCGGGCCGGTCCCCGGGCTCAACGTCAGCGTGGTCGGCGTGGATCGCGACCCCTCGAAGGGGAACTCCCACGTTTTCATCAGTAAGCACGAGGAAGACGGGCGGTACCGGACGTTTTTCCTTCCGCCCGATCGCGAGGTCGAGGTCCAGGTGGTGGCCGATGGGTTCACCCCGCGAAGCCGGAAGATCAGCCTGCCCGAAGGGAAGACCGAGGAAGTCGCGTTTGTCCTCGAACCCAAGTGAATCCAACGTGCGGGTCGCCCCCCCGCCCGCGATTAGGTGCGGCCTGGGCCGCTTGGCCCTCGACCGGCGACTTTTCGCCGGTCGAGGGTTTTTCGCTGGGGTGGGGGGGCGATGGGGGATCACTCGGCTTTGCCTTTCAGAGTCGGTTGCTTGGTGGCGCCGAAGCCGACGTTCGACTCGGTGTCCATCGTCACCTCTTCGCCGTCGAACTTGAGCTTGATCGTGACCAGGAACGGGGTCTCGACGAAGCAGAGCTTGGCGGTGAAGGTCTCGTCGCCGGTCCAGGCGCCGGAGGCGAAGGCGGGCTGATCGGCGAGGGGGCCGAGGGCGGCTCGGCCTTTGCGCCAGTCGCCGTTTCCGCAGGTGATGGTCTGGTCCTTGCCGTCGAGGCGGAGGAGCATGGTGGTTTCGCCCCCGGTCGGGTCACACTGGAGCGTGACCGCCTCGACCTTGACCGGGTTGGAGGCGAAGGCGAAGCGCTTGCCGGCCACCTTCCTGGCGGTCTCGTTCGAGGCCGAGCCGGCGACGGTGGGCAGCTTCAAGGCGGCCAGCTTGGCCTTCAAAGCCGACTCGGCGGCGGGGTTGGCGCCGAGGGGGGAGGGTTCGAGCGCGGGGAGGAGGTGATCCCAGATCACGTCGAGGACGGCTTGCATGTTCTTGACCCCGCTGTTGATGGCGACCACGGTATCCTGGTCGGGCATCACCAGGCAGTATTGGCCGAAGGCCCCGTCGCCCCGGTAGGCGTTGTGGCGGCCCCTCCAGAACTGGTAGCCGTAGCCTTGGTCCCAGTCGCTGTTCGGGGCGCTCCCGTTCGAGGTTTGCCGGGCGGTGGCGGCTTCGACCCAGGCTTCGGGAACGAGCTGTTTGCCGTCATATCGCCCCTTCTGGAGGTACAGCAAGCCGAACTTGGCGATGTCCTCGGTCCGGATGTTGAGGCCGTAGCCGCCGAAGCTCACGCCTTGGGGGCTGGTCCCCCAGGTGGGGTCCTTGATCCCGAGCGGGTCGAAGATCCGAGGCCGGAGGTAGTCAAGCACGGTCTGCCCGGTTACCTTCTGGACGATGGCCGAGAGCATGTAGGTTGCCGGGGTGTTGTACAGGAAGTGCGAGCCGGGCTTGAACGGGACGTCCTGGGCCAGGAACGTCTTGGTCCAGGGCTGGTCCTTGTCGGCGAGCTTGGCCTCGGCCTGCTGGCCGGTCGACATCCGGAGCAAGTCGCTGACCCGCATCAGCTTGAGGTTCTTGCTCGGGTCGCTCGGGGCGTCCTCGGGGAAGAACTTCAAGACCTCGTCGTCGACGCTCAGCTTCCCCTCGGCGATCGCCAGGCCGACGGCGGTCGAGGTGAAGCTCTTGCTCAAGGAGTAGAGCATGTGCGGCGTCCGGGCGTCGTAGGGCGCCCACCACCCTTCGAGGATCACCTGGCCGTGGCGGACCACGACGATCCCGTGCATCCCCTCGATCGACTTGTCGACGGCCTCGATGAACGACAGCAAGGCCGAGGACGACACCCCTTGCGCCTCGGGGGCGCCCCGGGGCAAGCCCGGACCGGTCGGCTCGGCGGCGGTCGCCAGCGACCCGCACCAGAGCAACAAACCCACAAATCCGCCGATCTTCATCAGGGTACCCCCGCTCCGCTTTTGGGAAGTGATACGAATCCCGGAAATTCATCGCGTATCGCAAATTGCGGATTGCAAATCAAAGTCAGCTAGAGTCATGTTTTGCAATTCGCAATCATGCAATCTGCCATGCGGAAGAATCCTGGGAACAGTAGGATGCCCCGGTAAAACCAATCCCGGAGGCCCGAGCATCGTGGCACATCCGACACCCCAACGCCAGTTCCCGGCGCGACCGCCCCGGCCCGATGGCTTGGCCTCGGGGCTTATCACCCGATCCGAGGGCGGCTTTTCCGGTTTTGGGCCGGGTCGGACCCGTTGGCCTCGGGGTCTTGACGGGGTTTTGACGGCGAGTTGGTCAACCCGACCGTGAAATCCGAGGGATGAGTCCCTCCGCCGCCCATCGGGAAAAACGAACCCAACGATTGGCCGAGGCCGAACCGCTCGGGGCCGAACTCGTCGCGGGAAAGGGTGGTCCCGAGCCGTTGGCCGGTGCTTGATCGCGGGGATTCGGCTTGGGGGCGAGCTTCCCGCAACTCTTTGAGCGCCTTGTACATGGCCCGCTCGGCGTTGGCCTCGTACTTCCGGGCGAGGGTGGCGGCGGGGCCGGGGTCGAACAAGGCTCGCTCGGCGGATTCTTCGCGGCTGAGCGCGATCGTGTCGAGGTCCAGGGCCGCCTGGTGGGCCTGGAGGCGGGCGATCTCCGAGTCGATCAGCTCGAGCAGCAGGGCGGCGGCCCAGTCGACCCGCCCCTCGGCGTCGGTCCCGACCGGCTCGTCGCGGTCGGGGCGGTCGGGCCGGACCCCGAGGATCGTCTCGGTCAGGACCCGGCACCTTGAGGCGAAGACCGCCCCCCAATCGCGCCCGGCGGCCTCGTCGAACATCCGGCCGTGCCGCTCGGTCCAGCGCCGCCCCGACGGGTGGTCGAGGTCGGCGCGGAGGTCGACCAGCCTCGACAGGAGCAGGTCGACCCCCTCGGGCATGGCGAGCAACTGGCGATGGTTCGCGGTCGGGGCCTGGTCGATCCGGCTTAGGAGGTGGTCGGCCTTGGCCCGGCGCTCCTCGTCGAAGTCGTCCGGGGCGGTCCGGACCCGGTCGGCGATCTGGGCGGTTTCTTGCCTCGCGCAGCGCTCGACCCGGACCGACATCGCGGCGACCCGCCGGACCAAGATCCGCGACATCAAGTTCCCCTCGGGGGCAAGCTCGGACTGGAGGGTTTCGGCTCGTTCGTCGATCGCGTCGACATCCTCGCCGGAGATCACGATCCCCTGGCCGGTCAGGCCATGCTTGAGCGAGTTCCGCCTCGACGCTTCCTTCCCCTCGGGCGTCCTCGGGCCGGTCGACTTCTGGGCGTTGGCACGGTTGACGATCATCCGGGCGGGGGAGCAAGACATGGCGGCGCATCCATCGGGTGGTGTCGGACCGGGTCGGCTCGAAGTGGCGCCGACCTCCAATACCATCAATGTTTCGCCGCTTCGTTATCACACTATCTCGATCGAATCGCCGATTTTGGCGAAATCTCGCGCGTCGACCGGGTCGATCAGCGCGATCCGGGTTGGAGGTCGCGGCGGCGCATCAGCGCGGCCAAGCCCTGGTGCGCCCCGCCTTGGATGCCGACGACGACCTTGCGATCGGGCTGGCTGGTGGTCCCCTCGTCGTCGGAGATCACCTTGACGACGGTCCCCGGCTCGATCGTCTCCTCGACGACGGCGAAGAAGACCGGGATCGGCTTGCCGTCGGCGCTCTGGGCGCTCACCACCATCCCCTGATCGAGCCGGGCGAGCCGGCTCCCCCCGAAACCGCAGCCGATCAGGCAGGTCGACACCCAGAAGGCCAGCGAAGTGGCGGGGAGCGACGACCTCGCCGACGACTTCGGGGCGCCATCGACCCCTTCGGGCCTGGTGTAGAGCCAGGCCCAATAGATCAGCAAGCCCTGGAGCGGCAAGCGAAGCAGGAGGGCGAGCGGCGGGAGCCCAAACTCGTCGGCGTGCCGCCACATGAAGACGTTGGCCGGGAACACCGCGATCAGGAGCGCGATCAGGCCCCAGGCGGCGGCCCGACGGGTGGGCCGGATCAGGAGCAGGACGCCGAGCGCGACCTCGGCCGCCCCGCTGATCGCCACCAACGCCCGAGGTCCCGGGAGTTCCGGGGGCATGATCCGGAGGTAAACTTCGGGCGAGACGAAATGCCCGACTCCCCCCAGCACGAACAGGGCGGCGAACAAACCTCGACCGACGATCCGTCCGACGCGCTTGCTTGAGGAGTCCATGCGGGTCCGAGCCTCTTGGACGAAGGAGGAAAGACGATCCCAAAGGCCGGCGAGGCACCCTCGTCCCGGTCAACCTTCGACCCGCCATCATCGCCGATTCGAGCCTGTTTCGCCACGCCCGGTCCGCGATCCAACCCAAACTCGGGCCGACTGCCGGTTGTCGCGAAGTCCTGGATCAGTTCCTCGTCACGGGATGTCGATTTTCGGATCGAACGACCATAGATCGAAGCGGCGGGGCCGCGAGGTTTCCGGGACCCGGGAGGCTTGTCCGGGTCGTCGCCGGTCGAGCCAACCTGTTTCCCTCACGCGACTCGCGTCGTCTTTGGACTTGCTCCTATCGGAAAAGATAGTCGTGTTGACTAAAATTAAATCGCCGATGGCACACAAATCGCTCCATGCATCGACGAATCGTCAAGGCTACCAGCCCCTATTGACACTGTGTCACGGATCTCGTCGATCGGGTTGCTGGTGGGCGACTCTGAGGAGTGATCCGGCGGTGGTTCGAGTTTCGGGTCGAGGAGATTTCGAGGCCCGAGGGCGAACCTGTCGTAGGAGCTTGATGATCCCCCTGGGAATGTTCCATGCCGCAGGTGAAGCCAACCCGAAGCATCCTGATCGTCGATGATTCGTCGGAGGACCGCGCGGCGGTGCGCCGGATGCTGGCCCGGGATCGGAACGTCGCGTTCGAGCTTGAGGAAGCGGCCTCGGGCGGCGAGGGGTTGTTGGCCGTCAAGGCGGGGCATTTCGACTGCTTGCTGCTCGACCACAAGCTCCACGACTTGAACGGCGTGAAGTTCCTCGAAGAACTTTCCCGGTTGTTCGTCGCCGAGACGATGGTCGCCGTCGTGATGATGACGGGTCAAGGCGACGAGACCTTGGCCGTCGAGGTCCTCAAGCGAGGCGCCCAGGATTACCTGGTCAAAGGGCGGTTCACCGGCGAAGTCCTCCGGAGGACCATCAACGACGCCGTGGTCCGGGTGGAAACCCGTCGAGAGCTCGACCGGCTGCGCCGCGAGGCGCGCGAGCTGATCCGCCAGAAGGACGAAGCCCTGGCCCGCCAGAGCGAAACCGAGGCCAGGCTCAGGCACCAGCTCGATCTGATCGAGACCGTGGCCCGGACCACCACCGAAGGGCTTTGCATGATCGACGGCCGGGGGCGGTTCACCTTCCTGAACCCCGCCGCCGAGGCCATCCTCGGCGGCTCGCACGGCGACCTGCTCGGGACCCCCCTGGCCGAACTCCTGGCGGACCTCGGTGGGCTCACCGACCCCGACGGCCTGACTCTCAGGGAGGTCATTGGCTCCAGGACGACCCTGCGCGACCGCGAAGGGTTCTGGCCGAGGAAGGGGGGCGAGCCGATCCCGATCGCCTTCTCCTCGGCGCCGATCCTGGCCGACGGGGTGATGGTCGGCACGGTCCTGGCGCTCCGGGACACCACCGAGCAGCGGCGGATCGACCAGGAGATGGGGCGGAGGGAGGCCGAACTGGTCGACGCCGACCGCCGCAAGGACGAGTTCCTGGCGATGCTCGCCCACGAGCTGCGCAACCCCCTGGCGCCGATCTTGAACGCGATGCGGATCATCGGCCTCCGAGGCGGGAACGACCCGGCGCAAGAGCGGACCTGGGCGATGGTTGAGCAGCAGGTCCGCCACATGAACCGCCTGATCGACGACCTCCTAGATATGTCGAGGATCTCTCGGGGGACGATCCAACTCCGCAAGGAACCGACGATCCTCGGCGCGGCGGTCGGTCGGGCCGTGGAGTCGATTCGCCACCAGGTCGACGCCCGGGGGCAAATCCTCGAAGTCGACCTCCCCGACAACCCGATCTGGCTCGACGCCGACCCGACCCGGCTCGACCAGATCCTCAGCAACCTCCTGACCAACGCCGCCAAGTACACCGACCCCAACGGCCAAATCCGCCTGACGGCGGCCCGGGAAGGAGGGAGCGTCGAGATCCGGGTGGTCGACTCCGGGGTCGGGATCGCCCCCGACTTCCTCCCGAGGATCTTCGACCTGTTCGCCCAGGCGGATCGCTCGCTCGACCGGAGCCAGGGGGGGCTTGGGATCGGCCTGACGTTGGTCAGGGACCTCGTCGAGCTGCACGGCGGGTCGATCTCGGTCCGGAGCGAGGGCCTGGCGATGGGCAGCGAGTTCACGGTCCGACTCCCGGCGACCGGCGAGAGGATCATCGAGCCGACCTCCGATGACGACGGCGAAGCCCCAACGACCATCCGGCCCCTCCGCGTCCTGGTCGTCGACGACAACGTCCATGCCGCCCAGAGCCTGGCCGTGGTCCTCCAACTCTGGGGGCACGACGTCGGCGTGGCCCACGACGGCCCGAGCGCCCTCGAATTGGCGCCGAATTACCGCCCCGAAGTGGTCTTGCTCGACATCGGGCTGCCCGAGATGGACGGCTATCGGGTGGCCCGCCGGCTCCGAGAAATCCCGGCGCTCGAGAAGGTCGCCATCGTCGCCATGACCGGCTACGCGGGCGAAGAGGACCGGAGGCGGTCGACCGAAGCCGGGTTCGACCGGCATCTGGTCAAGCCGCTCGACCTCGACTCGCTCGAACAATACCTCGGCGATTACGACCGTCTGGCCGAGATCCCCGGCGATCCCTTCGAGCGGTCCTCGACCGTCGACGGGTCCGGCTGACCCTTGACGGGTATCGCTTTCGGATCCGGAAGTCCTCCAAGATCAAGGATCGCCGATCGCGGGACCGCAAATCGCAAAGCATTGGAGGAGATTGATTTCCGGGTTTTTCGCGATTTGCGATCCCGCCATTCGCAATCGGAATCTCCCGATTCGGGGGCGACACCCGCGCTTGACAAGCGGACCGACCGCCCCGCACAATACCGTCTCAAGGCGGGGACTAGGCTCGTTGGCCCCCCTCGCCGCCACCCGAGGCTCCCAGGTCTTCGCCCCTCCTTCGAAGCGATCATTGATCAAAAACTTGGTTCAATAACTCGTACCGTCAAACGCGGGATCACCAAGCCGGATGACCGGGACGCGACCGATCATGTCACCGATGAAAGGACTTCATCATCGCAAGCATGGCCCCCAAACCTCCGGGATCGATCGAGCCAGGGTCGCCGGCCCCCTCGACGTCGAGGCAAGTCCTGATCGTCGACGACAACGTCTTGTCGGCGGAGACCTTGGCGCTCCTGATCGGGCTTTCGGGCCATGAGGCCCACGTCGCCCATTCCGGGTTCGCCGCGCTTGAAGCGGCCGAAGCCTATCACCCCGACGTCGTCCTCCTCGACATCGGCCTGCCGGGGATGGACGGGTACGAAGTCGCCCGATGCCTCAGGCGAAACCAGGCGCACCGCTCGACCTTGATCGTCGCCGTCACCGGCTACGGCCAGGACGAGGACCGCCGCAAGTCGAAGGAAGCCGGGTTCGACCACCACCTGGTCAAACCCCTCGACTATCCCCACCTCGAAACGCTCATGGGCCAACACGCCCGGACCGCCCGGCCTTGAAGCTCGGGTCGGGTCAGGCGACCCGAGGGGTGATCCAGGCGGGGGCGCGTGACTCGTGGGCACGAATCGCCTCGTCGTCGAGCATCGTCTCGGCGATGGCGTCGAGGCCATTCAAGAGCCGGTGCCGCTGCGCGTCGGGGATGTCGAACTCGAGGGTTCGCGGCCCGTCCCCCGAGTCGGGGTCCACCGTCAGGGTCGAGGCGTGCAAGTCGATCGCCACCTCGGCCCCCTGGCGGACCGCCTCGGCCACGGCGTCCCACTCGCTTTGGGGCAGTTCGATCGGCAGGAGGCCGTTGCCGAAGGCGTTCCCTTCGAAGATGTCGGCGAACCCTTCCCCCTTCACCGGAGCGATCAAGGCCCGGAACCCCGCCTGGGCCACGGCCCAGACGGCATGCTCGCGGCTCGAACCGCACCCGAAATTCTTGCGGACGACCAGGACCGTCGCCCCTCGGGCCTGGGGGGCGTTGAGCGGGAAGTCGGGGTCCTCGAGGCCGTGCGACTCGGGGGCGTCGGGTTGGGGCGCACCCCCGGCGACGTATCGCTTGTCGGCGAACAGGAGCGGACCATAGCCGACCCGCTCGACCCGCTTCAAGTAACGGGCCGGGATGATCAGGTCGGTGTTGACGTCGGTCCAGTCGAGCACGGCGGCCCGGCCTCGGTGCGTGGTGAAGGCTTGCATCGGCGTCAGCTCCCGTTGTTGGCGTCGAGCGAGGCCAGTAAAGGCCGGACGTCGACGAAGTGCCCCGCCACGGCGGCGGCGGCGGCCATCGCCGGGCTGACCAGGTGGGTCCGACCGCCGGGGCCTTGCCGCCCCTCGAAGTTCCGGTTGCTCGTCGAGGCGGAGCGCTGTCGCGGCGTCAGCTTGTCGGGATTCATCGCCAGGCACATGCTGCAACCCGCCTCGCGCCACTCGGCGCCGGCTTCTTGGAAGATCCGGTCCAACCCCTCGGCCTCGGCCTGGGAGCGGACCTGCTCCGAACCGGGAACGACCAATGCCCGGACCGTCGAGGCGACCTTCCGCCCTCGGAAAACCTTGGCGGCCGTCCGCAAATCTTCGATCCGGCCGTTGGTGCAAGACCCGATGAAGACGACGTCGACCGGGATGTCGGTGACGGCCGTCCCCGGAGTCAAGCCCATGTAATCCAACGCCCGACGGGCATCCTCGACGCTCGAAAACGGGACTTGGTCCGGCTCGGGGACTCGACCCGTCACGTCCACCGTCATCGCCGGGTTCGTCCCCCAAGTCACTTGCGGCTCGATCGTCGAGGCGTCGATGACGACGTGCCGGTCGAAGCACGAAGGGTCGTCTGTTTTCAAAGTCTTCCAGTCGGCGATCGCGGCGTCGAGGTCTTTTCCCTCGGGGGCGAAAGGGCGATTCCCATTGACGATGTAGTCGATCGTCACGTCGTCGGGGGCGATCAGACCGGCGCGGGCACCCGCCTCGATCGACATGTTGCAGATCGTCAACCGCCCTTCCATCGAGAGGGCTTCGATCGCCGGCCCATAATACTCGACCACCGTCCCGGTCGCCCCGCCCGTGCCGATCTTGCGGATGATCGCCAGGATGATATCCTTCGGCTCCAGCCCCGGGGCGAGCTTGCCCACAACCTCGATCCCGAAGCTGGGAGGCCGCTTCCCTTGCCACAAAGTCTGGGTGGCCAGGACATGCTCGACCTCGGAGGTCCCGATCCCGAACGCCAAGGCCCCGAAAGCTCCATGCGTGCTGGTGTGGCTATCGCCGCAAACGATCGTCGTGCCCGGCAAGGTCAAACCCAACTCCGGCCCGATCACATGGACGATCCCTTGCCGACCGCCTTGAACGTCGAACAAGGTCAAACCAAACTCGCGGCAGTTGCTCCGAAGCGCCTCCACCTGCCGCCGAGACATCGGCTCCTGGATATTGAGCTGGTCATGGGTCGGGACGTTGTGGTCCGCCGTCGCCACCGTCAGATCCGGCCGCCGGACTTTCCGACCCGCCAGCCTAAGCCCGTCGAACGCTTGGGGGCTGGTCACTTCGTGGATCAAGTGCCGGTCGATATAGAGGAGCGTCGCCTCATCGGTGATCTTGACGACGTGGCGGTTCCAGACTTTTTGAAACAATGTTTCGGGCATGATGCTACCTATTCGGCGATCACCGCGATGACTCGACTCGTTCCGTCGATGAATGATAACGACCGTTTAATTTTCCGGCACCCCTCTCGAGCGAGGAGCGTTGGAGCCGGCGATTCTCGGCGTTTTTCGACCCGATGAAAACACCAACGCGCCGTTGAATCGGCTCTGAAGCTTGAAAAACCTCATATTCGCCGCCGTCATCGATCTGCTCGACGCGAATTTCGATCTGTTTGGCGAATCATTTCCTTTTTTCCTTGACGACCGAGGACTTCGGGACTTTGCCGGCCCTCTTCGCCGCTCCTTTTTTCGCCACCGGCTTTTCGCGGTTTTTGGTTTTCGATTTCAAGGCCGGAGCTTCGTCAATTTCGATGTCGAAGATCGCCCCCAGATCGGCCGTCGCGATCTTGGGAGCCTTGTTCTTGGTCCCGATCGGGGCCGCGGGGATTGCCTGTTCGATCAAATCCGCGTGATCCACGCCCCGGAGCTTGAACAGGGATTCCGGCGACGCATCGAGACGGTTTCCCACCCCGTACATGACCGCCGCGATGTGCTTGCACATGCCGGCATAGTCCGGGCAACCGCATCGCATGGTGATCTCTTTCGGTTTCGGGAATAGTCCCTGATTCCGATCGGTCACCACCTCCATCACCGCTTTGGACAGCTTGCCTTGCAACAACTCGACGAGCGTGCCCATTTGGCCGACGCATCGTTTTTTGAGTGCCAGCCAATTCGGTTTCGGGATCGCGGCGATGTCGATCCGGACCTCGTAAAGTTCCGATCCGCTCACGAGGGCTTCGATCCGCCCCTTCTCGATCGCGAGGTGGACGATGGAACCGTTCCGAGCGTAGGTCCGCCCGCGAGGGAGACGATTCGCGTAATCACCGTAGCTTTCGAGATTCTCGCACCAGGCTCGCCCCCAGAAGGTTGAGGCGATGGTTCGCCCCTCGATCCGGACGGGGGTGATCGCCTGGCCTTTCTTGATCCGTTTGGCGACTTCCTTCGCGGCCTCGGCGTGCCGTTGGGCCACGGGCACATAAGGTTTGTAATCATCGGACCAGCTCATGGTAAGGTCCCGCTTCCCGCGCCGTTGCTCAGCCATCGGTCGCCCGACGTAGGTCCAACTTCACGAAGTCCATCAGCGTATCATCGTCCATTTCGGTGAGCAAGACTTCCCCCGCGTCTTTCCCGCCAAAGACGTCGCCGGCGACCTGGCTTTTCCGCTCGATCATCTCGTCGATCCGCTCTTCGACGGTCCCTCGGCAAATAAACTTGTGGACCAGGACGTTCCGCTTTTGACCGATCCGGAAGGCGCGGTCGGTGGCCTGATTCTCGATGGCCGGATTCCACCAGCGGTCGAAGTGGATCACATGCGAAGCCGCCGTCAAGTTGAGGCCGGTTCCGCCCGCTTTCAGCGAGAGCACAAAGGAAGGCGGGCCGTCTTCGCGCTGGAATTGGTCAACAAACTCCTTCCGCTTCTTGACGCCAGTCCCCCCGTGAAGCACCAATCCGGCTCGACCGAAAAGCGTGGCGAGATAATCGGAAAGCGGTCCCGTGATCTCTCGGAACTGGGTGAACACAAGGACCTTTTCCTGTCGGGAAGCGATCTCCTCGACGATCTCCGCCAGGCGTTGAAACTTGCCGCTTCGATCGGCCTCGTAGTCCTGGGTGCCGGTCGCCTGGGCGGGATGGTTGCAAATCTGCTTGAACCGCATCAGTTGGGATAGGACGATCCCCCGACGCTGGATTCCGTCCGAGTCCTTCAACTGCTCGGCGAGGATATCCACGGCGTGCTGGTAAAGGGCGGCCTGGTGCTTGCTCAGCGAGCAGTAAGCCTTCACTTCCGTCTTGTCGGGCAGGTCGGAGATCACCCGCTTGTCGGTTTTCAAGCGACGCAAGATATAGGGACGAACGAGGTTGCGCAACGGCTCGAACGAGGGAGGCTCGACGTCTTGCAACCGCTTGACGAACGAGCCGAACTGCTTGGCCGTCCCCAGCAATCCGGGGTTCAAGAAATCGAAGAGCGACCAGAGGTCCGACAAGCGATTCTCGATCGGCGTGCCCGTCATGGCGATCCGACTGTCGGCGAGCAGATCCTTGGCCGCCCGGGTTTGCTTCGTCCCCGAGTTCTTGATCGCCTGGGCTTCGTCGAGGATCACCAACCGCCAATGATGTCGCTTCATCCAGTCCGAGCGGACCAGCATGCCATAGGTCGTCACGATCAGATCATGCGAATTGGCATCGGCGGGGCCGATCTCTTCGCTGTTGGCGCCGACTTCCGAAGGGTGCGCCACGCCGAACGAAAGGCTCGGCGCGAATCGGGACATTTCCGATTTCCAGTTCGCGATCAGCGAAGCCGGCACGACGAGGAGGCTCGCGTTCTTCGGTTTGGTCTGCTTGAGGTCGAGCAGCAACGAGATGACCTGGACCGTTTTCCCCAGACCCATATCATCGGCCAGGCAGGCTCCCAGTCCCAGGCGAACGACGAAACGAAGCCAAGTGTAGCCCGTCCGCTGATACGGGCGAAGTTCGGCCTTCAGGCCGGGAGGGGTTGTCTCTCGCTGGACTTCCGGCGAACGCAGTGCTTTGAGGATCGAATCCAGTTCCGGGCCGGCGGTCAGGCCCGACCATTGGCGAATCGCCGCCTGGCTATCGTCTTCGGCTTCCTGGGCGAGATTCACCCCGGAAAGCAACCTCATCCCTTCGAAGAAGGAGATCCCCTCCTGGCGGACCTCCTCCTCCACTCGCTTCCAATGCTCCAGGGCGTCTTTCAACTTCTCTTGGTCGACCTCGACCCACTTCCCTTTGAGCGGGACCAGTCCCCCGCTGGATTCGAGCAACCGGGCGATCTCATCGGGGCTGAGCGTTTCTCCTTCGAGGCTGACGCCGACGGAGAATCGAAGCATCTCATCGACGCCGAGGCTTGACCGATTTTTCGAGTCGATCTTCACATTGACGCGGGGCCGGGTCGGCTTCTGGGCGTTCCACCAGTCGGGCACCCGGACGATCAGGCCACTCTCCTCCAGAAGAGGGATTGATTGGAGGAACTCGTACGCTTCTCGCGACGACCACGCGAGCGGGTGATAGATCTCCCCGGAATCGGCGAGTTGTCGGATCAGTTCCGAGGATTCGGCGGCCTTCGAAATCGGGAGCAGGAGGGCGAGCATCGCGTCGCGGTTTTGTTCCCCGGCATACTGCTGAAGCGCCCGGCCCAGCGGTTCATGCTTCACTTTGCCCCGCGGGGTCAGGCCATTGGCGAACGTGGCCAGGAAGGCGAACGGGTAAGTGGGATCGCGCCTGTTTTCGGCGAGGTGCAACGTCACCCGACCCACGAATCGCCAGCGAGGGTCGCGCTCCCTCAGATAGCCTTGGACTCCACCCGGGTGCTTGCCGACCTCGCTCCGCGCGAGGAGATCAAGCTCCCGCCACCAACCCGAAATCGCCTCCAGGCTCAAGTATTCCAGCCCGTTCATCGGAGGCGCCTGCGTGATCAATCTCTCAAGGTCCGCCGTAGGCGGCGGGAGTTCCGGGATGGGTTCGCCGGGCCGGCCGGTCACGGCCTTGCAGAGGTTGGTGAGATAAAGCCGGGCGATCGTGCGGGCGAAGTCGAAAGACGAGGGGAGCGCCGCATCCGGCTCTTCACTCGCGGAATAGAGCATCCCTCGGGCCGAACTCTCGCGGTAAGCTACGAGAACCGATTTGGAGGGCTGCCGATCCGAAGTCGCAAGCGTTGTTTCCCGAACGAGGATATGCCCTTGCGGCGTAATCGTCAGTTCGTCCATCGTGGGTGCTTTCCTGGGATTGGCATGAATCCTTTCCATCGCCTCTTCTTGGGCGTCGGGTTGTTGTCCATGTTCAAGATCCGGGCGTAATCCTCCTCGCGGAAGACGGCGATCGGATTCGCGCCGAGGGCGGCATCAACGACCTCCGACACGACGTCGGGGGCCGCGTGGGTTAGCTCGACGACGAATCTCTTGTCACGTCGTTGTGGATCGCCGGGCCGGTCTGCTTGAGGTTGTTCGTACATCGCGAGCGGCGAGCGTCCTCGCGAGCCGCCTGGACGGCCGGCGGAAGCAAGGCGATCGGCACAGCGATGATGGCGATGACGACGAGCAACTTGATCGATGTAAAGCGACGTTAGAGCGATTTCTTCTTGAGTGGATCGGTCGAGGAAACGGGGACTGATCCCCTCGAAGCGCGGCGCCAGGGGTCCGTCCCCGTTCCCGGCGCGGCACGTTCGATCGAAAATCGCTTAATAAAGACGAGCTTGGACCGATCAGGCGGCCGAATCGTCACAGACTCGAGCTGAACCCGAATCCTTACTATGAAATAATTCAGATAATGGGCGATGAGGGACTCGAACCCCCGGCATCCTGCGTGTAAAGCAGGCGCTCTACCAACTGAGCTAATCGCCCGCGAAGATCCCATGCCGGATGATATCGAACGCCGTACCTCGGATCAATCAGTCGGCGATCTCATCGAAGAGGCCCAGGCAAACAGGCCCGATCAGACCCGATGATTTTTCGACTCGAAATTCCCTCCGTAAACCCGATAACTATCTGTTGGTCGACTCTTCGAGGGCACCATCGTATCGTGACAGGGTTTCGGGTTGGGGCCGTTGCCAGCGGAAGCGATTGCTCAACGTGGGGTTATAGGTCGGCTGGCTGATGACGACCCGCCGCGGGTTGGGTGCGAGGACGACCGATCCGCCGGGATTCGCCTGGCTGACCACGACGGGGGCGGCGCCTGAGGTGTTCGTTGTCCCGCCGGGAACGTCGCAAACCTGGCCCAGTTGCCCGGTCACCGTTTGGCCGATCGGCGGACATTCCGACGACGTCCCGTAGTAATAATTGTGCGTGCAACCGGTGTTCAACACCAAGAGCGATAGTCCGACCCAGGAGGCTCGGCGGAGCGTGGAAGTCTGTCTCATGGCGATCCTTTCTACTCGACTTCGGTCGACGAGGCACGCTCGAGGGGATCGAAGCGTCGCAACGGGTCCGCGAGCGGCCATCAAGGCTGATTCGATTCGAGGGGGTTGTCCTGATCCCGGCGGATCGCCCGGGCTTTGGAAGCGGAATCCAACCCGCTTCGTCTTGATCGGGCGGAATTTAGCGGAATTGGTCCAACCGGCCAAGGTCAATTCACCTCCGGGTCTGGAGCGGCCGATTGATCCCCGACGACCGATCATGGGGCGGCAAGATTTCACGGGAGGCCAATCCCCAGGTCGCGTCGGAGTCCTTGGCGAGCGATCTCCTGGCAATGCAAGATCCGACTTCGGATCAGGGCCGTGAGTTCGTCCGGATCAAGTCCGGCCATCTGCTCGCCGGTGATCGGCTCGCCGAAATGGACCCGGAGTGGATGCGGTGATGGGAACAACCTCGATTTCGGCCACGATTCGAAGGTGCCGGCGATCGCGGCGGGGACCACGGGTGCTCGGGTCCGGACGACGATTCGGGCGATCCCCGACTTCATCTCGCCGAGGCCGCCGTCGGTCGACCTCGTCCCTTCCGGGAAGAGCGCGACGATCCCGCCGGAGCGGATTCGACGCAAAGTCTCCTTGAATCCCTCGGCCCCCATCCCTTCCCGGTTGATCGGGAATGCGCCCACCGAGCGGATGAATAGCCCCAGGGGTCCGATAAACAAGGTCGAACGAGCGACATAATTGACCGGGCGTTTGAGCAAGATCCCCAAGACGAGGACATCGAGGTGGCTGAGGTGGTTCGAGACCAGGAGGACTGGTCCCTCGACCGGGATCTGCCGACGGCCCGAAGCCCTGAGCCCGCAAGTCGAGGCCAGGAGCGTGCCGAAGAAGCCCTGGACGAGCCGATACCAGACGAATCGGCGCAACGATCGGTCCGACGACCCAAATCGTCGAAGAGACAACTTCCACGACTCGCCTTGCGATCCCAAGGCGGAAACCTCGCGAGGACTTGATGAATCGGACATGTCGAGATCCAACAGTCCCGACCGAGCTTGCTTGCGGCCTCGCTCGGCGGGATCGAGAGGGGTGGGGGATCAACGGCCGGCCGCGAGGTACTCGCGAACATCCCGCTCCAGCAACGAGACGACCTGGTCGAGTTCCAGACCGGTCGAGTCGACGATCCGGGCATCGTCCGCCGCGACCATCGGCGCGATGGCCCGGGCTTTATCGCTCGCGTCACGCTCCCTGACCTGCCTCAAGGTTTCCTCGAACGAGAGGTGGTCGCCCCTGGCGGCGAGTTCGGCCTGGCGACGCCTGGCTCGTTCCTCGTCGTCGGCGGTCAGGAAGTATTTTCGGAGGGCATCGGGGAAGACGATCGTCCCTTGGTCGCGTCCTTCGGCGACAACCCGCCTCTGGGCCTCGGCGAACGCGCGTTGCCAGGCCACCAAACGGCGGCGGACGCCGGGGCTATCGGCCGCGTATCGGGTCAATCGGGTCACCTCGACGGTCCGGATCTTTTGGGTCACGACCTCGCCGTTGAGGACGACCCCTTCGCTCGTGACCACGACTTCGACCGCGTCGACGAGCTTCGACAACTCGTCTTCGGACCGCAGGTCCACTTCGCGTCGGATCGCCGCCAGCGTGACGGCTCGATACATCGCCCCGGTATCGAGGAGCCGCCAGCCGAGCCGGTCGGCCAGGCATCGAGAGACCGTACTTTTCCCCGCCCCGGCCGGCCCGTCGATCGTGACGACTTGGATCATGCCCGAAGACCCCTCGAAACCGTCGCCGACGTTTCCTCCCGGCTTGTCGTGAGAAATCCTATCGCGAACCGCGACCTTGGTTCAACCACCTGCCGGCAAATCCAAGCCGATGGCCCGAAAGTGTTTTCGACGACTCTTCGATTCGATGACTTGCGGCTTCGATCAGACGACTCTCGGCTTCGGGGCCAGGTCCAGGGGTTGGCGACCGGCGAACCCCGCGTTGATCTCGTGCCAAAATCGCACGGTCGGCTCGCCCAACCTCCAGCAAAGATAAACCTCACGACCGTCGCGGAGGCTCGGAAAGTCGCAAAGGCCGTCAGGCCCCTTCAACTCGACGCCCAGTTGGCCGAGTTCTTCGACGTAAGTGATCAGTTGAGATTCTTCGAGTTCCAGGTCCGCCTGACTTTGCGCGGTCTCCTCGGCATAGGCGTCGCCGACGCCCCCGGGGCGCCGCCTCTGGTTCTTGAGTTCGACCAGCCTTTGTTTGTGGGAGTTGACCAACTCGATCTGGCGGACGATGTCTCCGACGATCGCCTTGACCAACGGCAAAGTCTTGTTGGCTTCTTCCACGGAGAAGAATCGGGGCTTTGCCTCGACCGGGTCGGGAGCAGCCATGGCGAAGTCCTTCGTCGAAGACAACATCGAGCGGGGAATTTCGGAGCGATCTTATCAAGACCGCCTGGAAGATTGATAAACAAACGCGAATTTGGCCCGACCGTGACGTGAGGTCATCAATCAAGGGTCGCCTTAGTCCCACGGCAACCTCGGCTCGACCCACTCGATTATAGAACGGGCATGGACGGTCCGCAAAGGGAAGCGGGACACGTCGGTCGTTCGAGACCGAGCCTTCAACGTCCTCGACGTTGATCGAGGATTCGATTGACGTCGCTCAAATCTCGGGTATTCAGGATGGCCTCGGCGCCCAGGCCCGCCTTCCGGGCGACCCCAACCCCATAGTCAAGGTCGTCGAAGCCCGAGGTCGCGTGGGCGTCGGGGTTGATCACGACCGTGATCCCCAGTTGCCGGGCCCTCCGGGCGTGGATCGAATCGAGGTCAAGCCGGTGGGGGTTGGCGTTGATCTCGACCATCGTCCCCGCCTCCGCCGAAGCGCGAAGCACCGCGTCGAGGTCGACGGCATAACCGTCTCGGGCGAGCAAAACCCGACCGGTGGGATGGCCGAGCATCGTGACTCGGGGGTTTCGGGCGGCCCGGATGATCCGAGCGGTCATGGTCTCGCGGTCCATCCCGAACCCGTTGTGGACGCTCGCCACGACATAGTCGAAGCCCGCCAGCAGGTCGTCGGGGAAGTCAAGCGACCCATCGGCCATGATGTCGCACTCGGTCCCTTTGAAGATCCGGAACTGGCCGCCCAGCTTGCCGTTGAGCGCATCGATCGCTTCCCACTGCCTGTGGACCCGGTCGACGGAAAGCCCTCCCGCGTAGGCCGCGGCCCGGGAGTGGTCGGCGATCCCCAGGTAACGTAGACCCGCCTTCCGGGCGGCTTCGACCATCTCCTCGAGCGAGGCACCGCCGTCGCTCCAATCGGTATGGCAATGGAACGTCCCGGTGAGGTCGCCCCGCTCGACCAGTCGCGGGATCGGACCCGACTCGGCCAGGGAGAATTCATCGCCATCCTCGCGGAGTTCCGGGGGGATCTCGGCCAGCCCGAGCGCGGCGAAGAGGTCGGCTTCGGTCCGGCAAGCGATCGGACCGTCGGGGCCTTCGAGCGCATACTCGCTCAACTTCAAGCCTCGGGCGATCGCCCGCTTCCGCATGGCGATGTTGTGGAGCTTCGACCCGGTGAAATAATGGAGCGCGAACGGGTATTGTTCGTCGCCGACCCCTCGGAGGTCGCACTGGACTCCGTCGAGCAGCCGAACGCTCGCCTTCGACTCGCCATGAGCCAAAACCTTGGCCACGTCGGGCAGCCGGACGAAGGCATCGAGGACGGGCTTGGGATCTCCCGAGCTGAAGAGGAGATCGAGGTCGCCGATGGTTTCGGATCGACGCCGCAGGCTCCCGCAAATCTCGGCCCGGATCACGGTCGGCTCGGCCCGGACCGCGGCGAAGATCGGCGCGACCAGGCGCCTGGCCGTGCTCTGGAGCACCCGATCGCCGACCGATTCGAGGAAGTCGATCCCTTCGAGGATCTTCGCCTCGGTCTTCCCGCCAAACCCTTTCAGGGCCGCGATCCGGCCCGACTCGCCGGCCGCCCTCAGGTCGGCCAAGCTCTCGATCTTCAAAGTGTCGTGGAGCGACTTGATCTTCTTGGGACCCAAGCCGGGGACCCGCAACAAGGCGATCAGCCCTGGCGGGGTCGTCCGCTTCAACTCTTCGAAGGCGGGGAGGCGACCCGTCGTGCTCAACTGGATGATCTTCGAGAGCATGGTCTCGCCGATGCCCGGCGTCGCCGCCAATCGGCCATCGGCGATCATCTCGGACAGGTCGGTCGGGAATCCTTTCAAAAGCTGCGAAACCTGCTGATAGGCGCGAACTCGGAAGGGATTCTCGCCCCGGACTTCGAGCAGCGTCCCCATCTCGCCGATGATCCGAGCGATCCTCGATGTTTCCATCCGACTTCCCAGCCTTTCTCGACGAAGTTCACGCGGCGGATCGCCCGATTTTAGCAAACCTGGAGTGGTTGATTGAGGATTCACAATCCAGTTCCCACCCGAACGCTTACGGGAACGCAACTTCAACGCGAAGCGCCGGGTTTGCCCGACCGGCAAATCCTTCGGAAACCGCTTGCGTTCTCGGAGCAACCCCACTCCTCAAACCGGAAATTTCGACCTGGCAGCGTCCTGTTCCCCCTTGCCCGATTGCTCAAACGATCGACGATCCGGCGATTGATCGCGTGTTTTGGCTCGGCCGAGGATTTGGCAGGCTTTTTGATGATCTCCCAGGCGCGAACGAGGCTTCCGTGATTTCGGACGATTCCTCATCGATGGCGGGTGATGGTGTTCCGAAATAAAAATTGCAAACTCGGGAGAAATCGAGTCGCTTTCGCTCCGGGAGCGTCGTACAATTTTGACGTCAACCCGGTGGAGGAGCCGTCATGCCAGAAAAAAAGCCTTGGAAGAACTGCAACCGGTTTAGCGAAAAACTCGGTCAGAAGATGCTACAACTCGGCCTCAATGGCCAAAAACTCGCTCGGAAATCCGACGTGAGCGATTCCGAGATTTCTCGGATCATGAACGGGAAGTCGTTGCCGGGACTTGAGAACGCCATGGCCCTGGCCCGAGCCGTCGACGTTTCATTGGATTACCTGGCCGACGACTCGATGGACCAGGACCCGAGCCGACCGCGCGAGTCGGCGAGCGAGATGGAAACGATGGTGCTTCGACTGGTCCGCGACCTGGGGCTGATGCAGGCGTACAACCTCCTCGAGAATACGAGGATCATCGGCTACGAACTGGCGATGACGCGGTTGATCGAAGCCAAGCCGACCGTCGCGACGATCGGCGAATCGCCTCGTCCAACCCTCAACACGGTGCCGGCGGCCAGTCGAATCGGCACAGCTTGATCGACGCGACCTCGACCAATTCGCCAAAAAGGAGGCCCGAACCAAACATGATCTTGGTTCGGGCCTCCTTCGATCGTCCGCCCCGACGTCTCTCAAAACTCTTTGCGCTGGCGGCTGGAAGGAATCCTCAGCGCTTTTCGGTACTTCGTGACCGTCCGGCGAGCGACGGGGAAGCCCGAGTGGCTCAGTTCCTCGACGATCTCCTCGTCCGACAGCGGGTTTTGCTTGTCTTCCTTGGAGAGGATTTCGAGCAACTTCTGCTTAATGGTCTCCCAGGCGACTTCCTCGCCGTTGGCGGCCGTGGTCCCGCCCCCGAAGAACCGCTTGAGGGCGAAGATCCCCCGAGGCGTCTGCACCCACTTGTCGTCGACCGCCCGGCTCACCGTGGTGACGTGGACCCCGACCCGATCGGCGATCTCCTGCATCTTCAAAGGCTCGATCGACTCGGGGCCTTTGTCGAGGAAGTTCTTCTGGTGGGCGATGATCGCCTTGGCCACCTTGAGCAAGGTGCTCCGGCGCTGCTCGATCGACTCGATCAGCCATCGGGCGGACTGGATCTTCTTCTGGATGAACTCGCGGGTCACCGGGTCGGACTGCTTGTTCTTGAGCATCCGCTGATACTGTCGGGAGATCGCCAGTTGCGGAGTATGGTCGTCCGCGAGCCGGACCTCGTACTCGCCCTGGTCGTTGGCCTCGACCACGAGGTCCGGGACGACGTATTGCGTACTCGTCGGGACGAACCGGGCGCCCGGCCGGGGATTCAGGCGGCGAAGTTGGTCGATCGCCTCCTTGATCACGTCGATCGAGAACCCCGTCCGCTTCTCGATCGAAGGCAGCCGGTTTTGCTGGATGTCGTCGAGGTGGTGGGTGATTAAGACCTGGAGCACGTCGCGGCGCGGCACGTCGGGCGTCAACTGGAGGAGCAGGCATTCCCGGAGGTTGCGGGCGCCGACGCCGGGCGGGTCGAGCCGCTGCACCAGGTCGAGGGCCTCCTCCGCCTGGGCCAGCGAAGCGTCCCCGCCGTAGTCGCGGACGAGGTCGCGAAGCTCGATGTGAAGAAAACCGCTGTCGTCGAGGTTGTAGACCAGGTATTCGGCCAAGGTCCGGATCGCCGGTTCGCAGGCCATGAAGCCGAGCTGGTGGGCCAGGTCGTCGTGGAGCGACTCGGGCCGGGACGCCATGTTTTGCATGGCGTCGTGCTTGCGGTCGGCTTCTTCGCTCAGGGCGGCTCGGCTGAGGCGGTGCGACTCGCCGTAGGTGTCCGACCAATCGTCCCCCTCGTCGTACTCCGTCGGCGTCGGCTCTTCGAGCGTCGTCGCGACCGGGGCTTCGGCTTCGCCGTCGGGTTCGCCGGGCGTCTCCGACTCGCGGAGGTCGACCAGGATCGGATTCTCGATCAACTCTTGATCGATCCTTTCCTGCAGGGCCATGAGCGGCAACTGCAGGATTTCCATGGACTGGATCATGCGGGGCGCCATTCGGAGCCGCATATCCATCCGTTGATGCTGAGAGGTGTCGAGACGCATGGTCCTATTTTCCGCCGCCGAAAAGAGATTGCTTCGGAAACCTCACCGTGACGTCGGCCAGGACGCGGCCTTCAACTGAACTGGTTAAACCGGCTTGGTTTAATAAGCACCGACGAACCCGAGGGGGGTGTCAAAAAGAGGAGAGTCGCGTCCAAGACTGCAATTACTATGCCGACTATCGTTCGAGATCGCAAGTGAGAACCGATCAAAACTTTTGACGACCGCTCAGGGCGTCGGCGAGCATTTCCTTGTTGGCGAATTCCAGGACGCTCCCCGACGCCAGCCCCCGGGCGAGCCGGGTGATGGCGACGTCGGTGTCCGTCAGGCGGTTGGCGACCAGCAGCGCGGTGCCGTCGCCTTCGAGGTTGGGGTTGGTGGCCATGATCAATTCGCGGATCTGGCCCGCGCGGACCCTGCGTTCGAGGGCGTCGATCGTCAGTTGGTCGGGTCCGACCCCTTGGAGCGGCGAGAGCCGGCCCAGGAGGACGTGATAGGTCCCGGAGAAGGTCCCCGACTTTTCCAGGGCGATCAGGTCGCGCGACTGCTCCACGACGCAGACCAGCGAAGGGTCGCGGCGAGGGTCGCGGCAGATCACGCAGAGCGGAGTTTCCGACTCGGTCAGGTGGAAGCAGACCTCGCAGTAGCGGACGCTTTCCTTGACCCCTCGGATCGCATCGGCCAACGCGAGGGCTTCTTCGGGCGGAGCCTTCAAGAGGTGGTAGGCCAGCCGTTCCGCCGACTTGGCCCCCAACCCGGGGAGTCGCCCGAAGGCGTCGATCAGACGATCCAGCGCCGTCGCGGAAGTCCCAGCCATTCAAGAGCCTCCCGCCCCGGGCCCGAAAAGTCCGGACATCCCCGGGAACGACATCCCGCCCGCCAGCGAGCTGAACGACTGGGCCGCCGCGTCCCGGGCCTTGGTCAAAGCCTGGTTGACGGCGGCGGCCACCAGTTCTTCCAGCAACTCGGCATCGCCGTCGCTCAACAATTTGGGGTCGATCCGCACCGACAGGAGTTCCATCTTGCCGTTGACCTTCGCGGTGACCACCCCGCCGCCGGCGGTGCCCTCCACCTGCAACTTGTCGAGCGCTTCGCCCGCCTTTTCCACGGTCTCGCGGATCTTTCCCGCGTTCTTCATCAGGTCACCGAGGCCACCCAGGGGGTTGAACATGGCGAAAACACCTTTCGGGAAAAGGAGGCGTTCCGGTTCGAGGCTCGACCAAGATCAAGGCGAATCTTCGTCGCGCTCGACCCGGACGGCCTTGGCTTCGAATTTCTCGACGACCAGCTTGACCAGCGAGTCGTCCTCCAAACCGTCATCCTTGGCGATCGCGGCCGGGTGCCTCGTCGGTGACGGGGTTTTCGGATCGACGACCCGTCTCATCCGAAGTTCCACCGCCCGCCCGGTCCATTGCCTCAAGGCCGCGTCGATCTTGGCCCGAAGCTCGACTCGCTCGCAGGCGTCGACGAGCCAATTGTATCCCTCGGGAGGCTCGATGACGAGCAAACTCGGCCCTTCGATCGCCACGGGCTGGAACTGGACCAGCTTGCTCGCGATGTCGGGAGCCAGGGTCGAGGCCCACTCGGACCAGGCGGACCGGATCGCGCCGAGGTCCCAGTCGGGGCGGCCCTGGTTCGAGACCGGCTCGGGCGACTGGGGCGGCGACGCGGCAGTTTCGGGTTCGACCGGAGGAGTCGGGTCAGCGAGACTCGACTTTTTTTTTTCGAGCGGGGCGACGGCGGGCGCCCCCGATTCGAGCGCGACCAGGCGGGCGACCACGTCGCCCAGGTCGGACAGGTTGTCGAGCGTGGCGACTCGCATCAAGGCGATCTCGACCAGGGTCCGGCCGTGGGCGCTGCCCCGGAGCCGCCCCCGGGCGTCGGCGAGGATCTGGAGCGCGGCGACCCGGGTTTCGTGCGGCCAACGGTCGGCGATCGCCTGGAGTCGCGGCTTCTGGCGCGGGGTTGCGGCCGAGAACGCGACGTTCGCCCCGATGGCGACCATCATCGCGTCGCGGAGGAAGTCGATCGTCCCGGCCAGGAGTTCGGTCGGCTGGACCCCGGCCATCGCGGTCTGCTCGACGATCCCCAGCGCCTGGGCCGGCTCTCGGTTCGAGAGGGCGTCGAGGAGGTCCAGGGTCCGCTCGTCGCTGGCGATCCCGAGTTGCCGCTGGACCAGGTCGACCGTCAGCCGCTCGCCGCCGAACGACAGGAGTTGCTCGAGGAGCGACTGCGCATCCCGCATCGACCCGCCGGCGCGCCTGGCCAGGACGGCGAGGGCGTCGGGGTCGGCCTCGACGGACTCGCTCGAGCAAATCTCGCCGAGGGTCGCGACGATCTGATCGGGGGAGATCCCGGCGAAGTCGTACCGCTGGCACCGCGAAAGGACGGTCACCGGGATCTTGTTCGGCTCGGTGGTGGCGAAGAAGAATTTGACGTGTTCGGGCGGTTCTTCGAGGGTCTTGAGCAGGGCGTTGAACGCCCCGGTGCTGAGCATGTGGACTTCGTCGATGTAGTAGATCTTGAACCGGGCCCGGCTGGGCCGGAGGCCGGCGTTCTGGCGGAGTTCGCGGACCTGCTCGACCCCGTTATTGCTCGCCCCGTCGATCTCGATGACGTCGACATCCTGGCCGACGGCGATCGCCTGGCAGATGTCGCAGGTCCCGTCGGGTTCGTCGGTGGGCCCGTGGACGCAGTTCAGGCACTTGGCGAAGATCCGGGCGATCGACGTCTTGCCGACCCCTCGGGTCCCGCTGAACAGGTAGGCGTGAGTCACCCGGTTGAGTCGGATGGCGTTGCGGAGCGCCTGGACGACGTGATCTTGGCCGACGACCTCCTCGAACCGCTGAGGCCGGTAGCGCCGGGCCACCACGGTATAACCCGCCGCGTCGGGTTCGGAGGTCGTCGAGATCGCCCCTCTCGGCTGAGACACGAGCACGCTCCGTCGGCTTCGAGGGAATGGGGCCATCGCTCAATCCCAGAGCGGAAGCGAAAGGGAGGGGGGTCGAGGTGAACCGGGGAGGTTCTCCCTGGCACATGAAAGCGGTGCTTATGGCTGCTGCGTTCCCGCCCTGACCAGGTTCGCATGCCCCCATTGCCCGGGTCCCCCCCGGTT